>OBEQ011476269.1_pt1 | contig 32575 bp, 29 predicted proteins | sample 1670901 | NCBI WGS metagenome assembly OBEQ01 (sample SAMEA104232315, study PRJEB22302) | groundwater metagenome | biome: forest; feature: aquifer; material: groundwater | place: USA | collected 2011-08-07 | depth 5.4 m | reverse complement strand
ATACCAGATCCCCCCCACGAAACACAGTGCAAAAAAAATGCCAACCCCGCCAAGGAGAGGGATTGGCTGTGTATGTATTTTTCTCGAAGGCCCCGGCCTATCGACGATATCGCTCCAACGCGCAAATTTCTGTATCGCCAAAGTACACAGAAACGAGACGATGAGTGCCGATGCAAAAATAAACAAATATGCCATATCTCACGTTATCCGCTCGCTGCGCTCTTTTTTAGGATTTTTATTCCATCCTTCGTGTCCTGCACAGCATACCCCGCGCGCTCAATTTCATCACGAATTGAGTCAGCGACCGCCCACTGTTTTTCTTTGCGTGCCTGTTCGCGGTCCAGCGCCAATACTGTGATCATCGGTGGAATATCTTGCGTCATCTTTGTATCCAACCCGAGACCCAGTGCGCAATCGGCATAGAGAAAAAAAGAGTACAGGAGTGCATAATCCCCAGAAGTCAGCGATTGTTCTTTTTTATTGACACTGCGAATAAGCTCAAAAAGTGACGCGAGCGCGGCGGGGGTGCCAAGATCATCATTCAGTGCTGTCATAAATTTTTTCTGCGTTTTTTCAAGAAACGCATCCAGTGCGCCGCTTTTTTTCTTTGTGGTACCCGCGCGACGCCCATACTCTCCAGTCGCACTACACAGTGATTCATATCCCGACACTGCCGCATCGAGCGCCTGATAGGAAAATTTGAGTTGCTGGCGGTAGTGTGTTTGAAGGCAGAAAAAACGATAGGCAAGCGGGTCGTATCCCTTTTCTTTCAGAAGAGCAAGGGTGAGAAAATTCCCCGATGACTTTGCCATTTTTTTTGAATCGGTGATGAGAAATTCGTTGTGCATCCAGACACACGCAAGGGGCTTGCCTGCCGCCGCTTCGCTTTGCGCGATCTCATTCGTATGATGGACGGGAATGTGATCGATCCCACCGGTATGAATATCGAATGGCTGCCCCAAATAATAGGTGGACATGGCTGAACACTCAATGTGCCACCCCGGATATCCGACACCCCACGGTGAATCCCACTTCATGTCTTGCCCTCCAAATTTCGACTTGGTAAACCAGAGAACAAAATCATGGTTATTTTTTTTGTTGGCATCTTTTTCTACCCGCGCAACTGACTTTCCTTTTTTATCTTTCACCCCTGCCAACTTCCCATAGTCCTTGAGTGCCGACGTATCAAAATACACATTACCACCCGCTTCGTAGGTGAACCCTTTTTTTTCCAGCTTTTGGATAAGTTTAATTTGAAGCCAGATATGGTCGGTTGCGGCGCACACAATCGTGGGCGCAAGAACGTTGAGGTCTGCGATATTCTCCATGAACGCCTCGGTGTAGAACTTTGCGATTTCCCACACTGTCTTGCCCTCGCGCTGTGCGCCAATAAGCATTTTATCGTCTCCAATATCGGCATCAGACGTGAGATGGCCAACATCAGTAATATTCATGACCTGTTTGACGTGATAATTATTAAGAAGCAATACGCGGCGAAGAGTATCGGCACAGAGGTATGCTCGCAAATTACCGATATGAACATAGTTATACACGGTCGGCCCACAGGTATACAGTCGAACGGTCTTTCCTTTCAACGGTTTGAAAACCACCTTTTTTCTTGTCAGAGTATTATATAAATACATAGCTACATTGTTACATTGTTAAACTGTTACATTGTTAGGCGGCTTTATGCAGTATAGTATCGCTAACAATGTGGCACTGTTATAACGGTGCAATTTATCTTTCGTCACCACTGCCGCCTAAAACACCTCGATCTTTTCGCGAAAAGAGCTTATCGAGATTGCTTGTCGCGATATCATCGAGCGAAAGTCCCAGCTCGGTTGCCAATTGGGCGCAGTACCAGAGTACATCCCCCACCTCGGCAGAAATGTCCTTTTTGCTCTCCTGCCCAAACTGCCCCCTCTGGTCGCGGAGGACTTTTTTTACCTTGTTTGCAACTTCACCCGCCTCGGCTGATAACCCAAGTGTTGGGTAGATCATATTGTTTCCGGCCGAAGGGTAGACAACTGTTTTGCGCGATTCTTTTTGATATTCATTGAAGGTCATAAACGAGGGTATAGGGGTTAGGGATAAGGTAATAGCAGTGAATCACTGGCTCAAGGTAGTGTCAACACTGGAATAATCTGTGTAATAGTATTCGCCAGAACAGAATCTTTGGCTGTTAGGCGCGCATCACGCACAACACTGCTGTCTTTTGTTGCCTGGATAACTTTTATATCAAACGATCCGTCGATACGATGTACTGAGGAAGGAAGCTTATTGAGCGTCCATGCAACAACCCGCGTGGCGGGAGAATATGAGATATCACCCGCTGTACGCGCATGCTCACCAATCCATTGCACTCCTTTGGGAAGAACCCCCTCCATTCTCAGATCACTCAATTCGTGGAGAGAATTTTCAAGAGACCAGTATACGCGCAGCACATCACCTCCTTGAACAGAGGCATCTTGTGACGGTACGCTCTTAACAAAGGCCTCGAAGTGCGCATCAGAGAGCAGTGGCATGGTCAGCGTCGGCCCCACGATATCTGCTGGCTTCTCGACGGTCTTCCCATCGAGATCTTCTTGCTTCTCACTTTTTGCAGAGAGGGTCAGTGACACCGCCAGATCAGCTGGGGCAAATTGCATCTGTTCGAGAGCAGATCGCTGATCTATTGGCAGGATAAATGAAATATCACCCTTTGCCTGAGGTGCGATTGTCTCCAGCGATTTATTTCCGGAGGCATTCCAACTAATATGATCGGCGTCTTTTATCGCACCCGGTGCATCGGCTTGTGAAAATAATGCGAGCGAGCCCTTTCTTGTAAGGGTAAGCGTTACATTGTGATAAGTGCTCGTGCCTTTATTTTCAAATGAGAGTGTCAGTGGCACTTTCGCTCCAAATTGTATCGGTGTCGGTACTATTTTATTTTGTGTTGCAAATGTCAGTACAAGATCGCCGCCCAGTATTTGCACCTCTGTGTCATGTTCTAAAAGTGTAACGGTGCTCCCGTTACTACTCTTTTGCACAACCTTCGTGATGATGTGCTGAGAGCCAGGGTCGGATGTATCGACGAGCCCTTTGAGTATTAGAGTGCCCTCATGGGTGATTGGATCGAGAAGCGACTGAAGCGAGAAGGCCTCCCAACCATTCGCATCCTTCGGTGTCGGTTTTTGTTCGGTAAGAGTAAATCCTGTGGGTACATTTACCTGTACTAAGATCGCATCGAGATTTCCGAGGTCTGTAAAATCGCTATACCAAATGGTGTAGGTAAAGGGATCCCCAATGTGCAGCGAAACGGGCCCCTCGACCTGTATCCTTTGCTTTTCCTGATCAGAAATAGTGACGACACTCTCACTTTTGACAACAAACGATGAATGATACGTTGGGTGCTCATAGTGAAGCGAGAGCCCAAGTGACTGACTGCCTTGCGCACCCGCCTGAAAGATCCCTCGAATAGTAATATCACCCTCCGCTCGGGGTCCAAGAACGCCAATGTTCCAAAAATTCTTTTTTTCGTTTGTCGCCTCCGGTGTTGTTAGCGCTACAACAAATCTTTCAGGATAGGTGGCGAATAGCTCTGCCGATGGGAATGAAATATCCGATGTATTTTTATAATGTACAGCATACTCTATAACCTCACCTTGCTGCACCTCTGCAGGGGCTTTGACTGTCAGTACGAGGGGGTCGGTGGGTCCCCCACCTTTTTTTGAAAAAAGTGTCACTCCATACCATGCGCTTGTAGACAAAAGTGCGACAAAAAAGAAGAATACGATAAGCGGAACAAATGATTTCTTTGGATGGGGAAAATCCTTTTGCTCGGCTGACGAGTAAAAATCATAAAAATCGCTGCGTCGTTTTACTTTCCTGGGCATATGTATCTAGTGGTTGAGTGTAATACCGATGACTTCGTCGTGGTCAAACGGATCGAGGATGTGCGTGAGCGTATTATTTTCGAGCGAGCCATTCTCAGGAGATGAACCAACAAGACGAACCGACCCCTCACTCTCAAATCGAGAGGTGAAGATTTTTGTCGTTGCACCCGATTGTCGCTGGATAAGAAGCGAGTATAAGCGATTTCCATCCCTATCTTTTGGGATATCGCTCACGGTGAATGGGAGGACGAACACCGCTTCGGCGGTGCTCTCCTGCTGTGGCTCTACCGTCATCCATTGAGCAAATACTGCTTTTCCATATTCTGATGTCGCTATCATGCCGCTGGCTGGATCGAGTGTTGGTACCCCCTCAACAGAGCGCAGTGTTTCATCGACAGTATACCCTTCCAGAGGTGGCTTGAATAGTGCTTGATCGGGCATGGAAAAACCATTTGCCGAGATGCTCCGTGTGCCGACGGGGAAATACATCCTGATATAGGAAATATTTCTCGTGCCACCGAATGGATCACCGACTTTACCTCGATGGTCGCGGTGAATAGTAACATGAGCTTCTATGGTGCCATCGGCCATAAATACCGTGCGTCGTTGCACATCCTCATCGATGACACCCTCCCCTTTCCCGCCGCCGACATTTGCCTGGACGAGCGAGAAATAATCCAACGGACTTGCACGCATTTCTCCGGTCACGCCATAATTTTTAAGAATATCCTCCTCCTTTTCCTCTCTCATGAATATCTGAATATCTCGCATGCCCGCAGCAGTGATGAGTGCAAAAATAAATTCAGATCTTTTTGAAGCATCGAGGGTGCCAATTTTCTCAAGTGTCTTTGGCAATAAATCAGCGATAAACTGTTTTGGGCGGTTGAGTTTTTTGTCGTACTCAAGTTCCACTGATTTTTGTGTTTCGAGAAAGAAGTTGTCGGCTGTCAGCTCCTTACCGTACGACGACATATCAACTGAGCCAATAATGCCTAACATTCTCTGGAAGAATGATGCGTTTAGCGCAATAACACCATCAACGGTAGGCCCGCCTGATTTTTCATAAAACCATATCATCTTTTTTGCTGAGGTGGGAAAATCCGGAAACCAATTTGAGTCCTGAAATTGCCAGGATGGATTGACGATATGGAGCGGAAAGGGCGATTGAATATGCTGTGAAAGTGACCCTTGCAGATCGTACGAACCACCGGCAGGAATCTCAACATTAACGAGCTGTCCATTGAGGACATCGACCAGCGCGTAGGAACCGATAAACCCTCCCGTCGGCCGCAACTCGGTATTATTTTGAAATACAACCAAATAGCGCCGTTTTACTCCTGAGCCCATCATACGCACTATCACATCACTCGATGGAAGAAACTGATTGGCAGTACTCACGACTGAGTGAAGCTGCTCTCTCAGGGTTGTGAAACGCTCTCGGTATTGCTCGGGAATGTTTACTGTATGTATGCGCGATGCATGGGTATCCGCATCGGCTAAATAGTGGAATGCTTTGTCGATACTTTCACGCGAATCGACCAGTACAGTAAAAAAGTGTGAGGGGTCTGTATTTTTCTCTGCTGCCCGTGCTGCTATACCGGTCACGATACTGCCTGCCCGAGCGGCATCTCTTCCGATTTGTATAAGCCGCTGCCCATCGTCAACCTTTTGCCCCGCGATAGGAAGAAAGGATACCGCGCTCCGTACACCACCCGGAACGGTGAAGAGTGTTTGCTCTGCCGTATTAAATTTCTCTTCCGCCTTGCCAAAAAATTCTGCCGCCATGCCAAAATCACTGAGCGCAAGCGCCTCTTTCCCCTGCTCAAGCAAAGCCAGTCCGTCGATACTCACACTTTCGGTATCCGCTCGAACATCATGCAGGAATTGAAATGAATGAAACGCAGGGATCGGCAACGTAAACAGCAGTGCGATACCAACGAACGCACTCATACGCCGTATCCAACCGACCGGGAATGTAAACGATGAGCGTGTAGTGTGAGCAACGTCGAGAATAGTACTGGGCAGTGTTACGACTGCTGTCGTGCAGTCCTCAAACACGTTTGAAAATGAGTGAACAATGAAGAGAATGATGCGATACAGGGTGCTCAAAACAAATTTCGGGATTCGGTAGAACACAAAGACGAACGTGCCAACGACGCGCCAGAGCAGTGTCTTCATAAGAAGGAAAAAAAACCAGATACATGACACAACTATCCACGAGGTGGCGCCTGCAAGCAGCGCCGCGCTTCTATCGATAAGATAAAATAAGCTGCCGCAAACTCCCCGCACGAACACATAAAAAAATTGCACCGCGTTGACAGCGCTGAGTACCTCAAAAGTGCTTGGATCGATTGTGCGATCGTCTTTGGCTCGTTTTTCTCTATCAGCCATATAGCACTAGTATACCAGCCATTTCAATGAGGAACAAGAAGATACACGGGCCCTATCATTTTCTTTTTGCATAGGTATACTCTTTACATGAAAACTAGAACACTCCCTATTATACTGTCTCTCGCTGGCATCGGCATATTTGTGCTCGGTGTGGTCTTTTTATTTTCTCTCATGAAGCCACAACCATCCTTACCAAACAAAGAAGAAATACTAAAAAGGGACGCACCACAACCGTCCATGGTGACTCATATTCAAGATCGTGTGATACCGATAGAAGATACCAAATCCCTTCGTGTTCCTATTGTACTCTACCATCATATCCGACCAATCACTCCTACGATGGATGAACTTGCCAAAGGTCTTTCCGTGACACCGGAGGTATTCGATAGGCAACTTGCATATTTAGCAAAAAATGGTTTTCACACCATTACGTTGCACCAACTCATCCTCGCACTCGAAGGAACAGAACAACTCCCGGAAAAACCAATCATCCTGACGTTTGACGATGGATATCGTGATACTTTCACCTACGCCTATCCACTGCTGGTAAAGCGCCATTTCAGCGGTTCATTGTTTATCTTCACACAAGCCATTGGTGCTCCGGATTATCTCACGTGGGATCAGGTCCAGCAGATGCAGCAATCGGGTATTTTTGAAATTGGTTCACACACGTTGAGCCATGCCGATCTTCCGACACTCAGTGAGAAAGATATGATGAGAGAAATCAGAGAAAGTAAGAAGATTATTGCATCGAAACTTGGTGCAGAAATTGATTTCTTTTGCTACCCCTATGGCCACTACACAAAAAAAATTGCCGAGGAGGTAAAAAAAGCGGGATATCTCGGCGCGCTGACAACGCGCTACGGCACTGTTCATGCAAAGGAGTCGCTCTATGAAACATCGAGAGTAAGACTCACCAACGATGATTATGGCCCTCGGCTGGAGAAAAAAATTGGTTTGTTTTTTAGATAGTAGTGAGATAGAATAAAAGCACTATGCCCATAGAAACAAAAATCTGCCGAAGCTGTAGCACCGCCTTCATACTGGAACTTGACGATTTTGAGTTTTATCAAAAAATGAAGGTTGCTCCGCCTCGCGTGTGCCCGGACTGCCAACTGCAACGCCGTCTTGCTTATCGCAATGAGCGAACGCTCTATTCACGCAAAGATGAGTCGACTGGAAAGCCACTGATATCTATCTTTTCTCCGGATAAACCGATGTCAGTATATGCGCAAGATACATGGTGGGGCGACTCGTGGGATCCAATGGATTATGGACAGGAGTACGACTTTTCACGTTCTTTTTTTGAGCAGTTTAGAGAACTTATTTTGCGCACTCCCTGGCCAACCCTGATCAATATCAATGGTACAAACAGCGAGTACTGCAACTATACGTCGTACTGCAAAGATTGTTACCTTGTTTTTGGTGGTGATTATAATGAGAACTGTGCCTATGCATCATTCAGTATGCATACGAAGGATAGTATGGAGATGTATTTTGTTGAAAAGAGCGAACTGTGCTACGAACTCTCCGACAGTAAGGATTGTTACCGAGTGCTGTTTAGCCACTATGCGACGAACTGTTCTGATTCGATGTTCCTGTACACCTGCAATAACTGTGTAAATTGTTTAGGGTGCGTCAATTTGATGAACGAACAATACTGTATTCTCAATGTTCAATACACGAAAGATGAATATGAAAAAAGGGTTAATACACTTAATCTTGAAAAACGTGAAAATCTAGATAATTTCAGAAAAAAATTCGAAGAATTCGAACTAACACAACCGCATAAGTACGCTGCCATTTCAAATTCCGAGGGATCGACTGGCGACAACCTCTCTCATGTCAAAAATTGCATCAACTGCTTTGATGTGTACGAGGGCGCCGAGGATTGCAAAAATTTATTTCTTGCCGGATGGAATCTGAAGGACTCGAGGAATTGCAGCACAACCGGATTCAACTCCGAACTTATTTACGATACGCTTGGTATATTCCACGGATGTTCAAAAATACGGCATTCCTATTTCTGTTCGGGCTCCTTTGATCTTTGGTATTGTTTGATGTGTAAAAGCTCAAATAATCTTTTTGGTTGCTTTGGATTACGCAACAAGAGTTTTTGCATTTTGAATAAACAATACTCCGAAAAAGAATACAATGTGGTGCTTCCAAAAATTATTCAACACATGGCTGATATGCCCTATACAGGCAACGACGGGTACGATTATATCTTCGGCGACTACTTCCCCATTGAATGCTCCCCTTTTGCTTACAACGAAAGTGTTGCTCAATGTTATTTTCCTCTTACAAAAGATGATGCACTTGCACGAGGATATAACTGGAAAGAAGAGGATACGCAAGTGAAGGCCATAACTGCTCGTTCCATTGAGCTCCCTTCATCAATAGCTGATGTACAGGATTCCGTTCTAATGGCCATCATTGGATGCGAACACGAAGGATCGTGTTTGGAGCAATGCACGAGAGCATATCGGATTACGCCGCACGAGCTTGAGTTCTATCGTCGCATGAGTATTCCCCTCCCTCAGCTGTGTCCAAATTGCAGGCACTACCAGCGCATGAAGCGACGCAACCCCATTACACTTTGGAGTCGACAATGCAACTGCGTCGGAACACAATCGAGCAATGGCCTCTATTCAAATGATGTACCGCATGCTCATGGAGATACCCCCTGTAGCAATACATTTGAAACATCCTACGCCCCGGACAGGCCTGAAATCGTCTATTGTGAACAATGTTATCAAACAGAGGTCGTATGATAGAACCGTGGATCACTTTAGCAATTCTTGGGGGAATAGGGTCAAACATCTATAACTTTCTTGCGCGATACGCGCTGAAGGATGGTGACGACCCGTTAGCACTTGCATGGTTTTTTGAAGCAGTCCGCTTTGTTATTTTTGGTATTATTTTATTATTCGAGCGCCCACTCTCGCTTTCTCTCGCGCACATTGGCATTCTCGCACTTCTTGGAATAACAGAGGTTTTTTCAATCTCCTTATTTGCAAAAATGCATTCCTTGAGCCATCTCTCTATTTCGTCGATCATCATGCGTCTCCGCCTGGTTTGGCTGCCCATTCTTGCATTTTTTTTGTTGAATGAAATAGTGCCGGCGCATGGGTATATTGGTATACTTATAGTGCTCGTTGGCATTATGGTTGCTGGCAAGCCCCATACACTAACATACGACAAGGGCATACGCTATGCCTATATGTTTTCCATTGTTGCTGCGCTTTTGGCAGTAATCTTGAAGGCTGCATCTGCTTTTGCAACACCAGCACTGATCATGTTTGCGATGACCGTACCAAGCGTTATTTTTTTCCCGTTTATCATGAAAAAATCAGTAAAACGCCTCTCGTCGGTTCTTAAAAAAAATCCTACGGCAAAAATTGGCTTAACTCTTATGAATGCTCTATCATTTTATCTGTATGCATTTGCACTCGTTCTGGGGCCAATCAGTGCGACACAGGCGGTCTATCAGGGAATGATGGTTCTTTCTGTACTCGCGGGAATTTTTATTCTAAAAGAGCGTGAGGATGTTGCGCGTAAAATACTCGGCACCACTATCACACTTATCGGCATCTATGCTGTTGCTTTTCTAAAATAAACTATATGCAGGAAAACCGTCATTGCCAAAACTGCAAAAAAGAATTCCGTATTGAGCCGGAGGATTTTTTGTTCTATGAAAAAATTAAGGTTCCTTCACCGACATTTTGTCCTGATTGTCGACAGCAGCAACGCATTCTCTTCCGCAACTTTAAAACACTCTATAAAAGTAAGTCCGCACTTTCAGGAAAGGATCTCATTTCGATGTATGCCACTGATTCACCTTACACGGTCTACGATCATGCTGAATGGTGGGATGATACATGGGATGCACAATCGTATGCGCAAGATATAGATTATTCAAGACCTTTTTTTGAACAATTTCAAGAACTCCTACTGCGCGTTCCAAAATTTAATCTCATGAATACAAAAAGTGAAAACTGCTTGTATTCTAATATGACGGCGGGAAGTAAAAACTGCTACCTCGTGTTTGGATGCCTCGAGGATGAAAACTGTGCCTATGGACATATCGTCTGGAATTCAAAGGATTGTATCGACAATCTCTATATTATGAAATCAGAGCTGTGCTACGAATGCATCGACTGTACTGAGTGCTATAAACTTTTTTACTCTCAAGAGTGTGAGCGGTGTAATGAAGGTATTGGTCTCTTCGATTGCCGAGATTGTCAGAACTGTATTGGATGTGTCGGCCTTTCAAAAAAATCGTACCATATTTTTAATGAACAAGTCACGAAAGAAGAATATGCATTGTTTTTATCAGAGCATCCACTCAGTGATCCGGCCTCAATCCTCTTTATTCTCGAGAGACAAAAGGAGCTGCGTCTCTCTCTGTCACACCGTCATTTTTTTGGCATGCATAACGAAGATATTTCCGGCAATCACCTATATAACTCGAAAAACATCCATTCCTCATTCGACGTAAAGGGTGGAGAGGACTCAAAATTTATTTTCACCGGGCGCTCGGTCATCGATTGCTACGATTGCTCTTTTTTTCCGGATCTGGAGCTCGGGTACCAGAACTTGTTTTGCACGGGCCGTATGATTCTCTTCTCTCACTTATGCATTGCCTGCAATGATGTATGGTACTCTGAATCGTGCTTTTCCTCGAACAATCTTTTTGGTTGTGTTGGTATGAGGAATGCAAAGTACTGCATCCTTAACAAGCAATACTCTCCAGTGGAGTTTGAAAAAATAAAAACGCAGCTTGTTGAACATATGAAAAAAACCGATGAGTGGGGATCTTTTTTTCCCAAAGAACTATCCCCTTTTGCATACAACGAATCGATCGTCAATGAATATACGCCCCTTGCAAAAGAGCAAGCACTCATTCAAGGATTTCGCTGGAAAGATGGACTTCCTGGCACGTCGGGACAGGAAACGATTTCGTACGATCAGCTACCCAAGAACCCTTCATTTTACTCACCTGATTTGAATAAACATATTCTTGCATGCGCTGACTGTGGGAAGAACTATAGATTCATCGCTCAAGAAATTGATTTCTATAAAACTCACGGATTAGCACTTCCCCGCCTCTGTTTTAATTGTCGACATATGCAGCGGATGAGGTTGCGTAATCCGCGAAAGCTCTGGATGCGATCGTGCATGTGTAACAAATTGAGCCATAACCATTCAGGACGATGTCCTCGGACTTTTGAAACTTCCTACGATCCCGATCGACCCGAGATTGTGTGTTGCAGCGAATGCTACAGCATGGAAACGGTATAATATCAGGAACACTCAACGAGAAGTTCAAAATACCGCTCACGGGACATACCAGATGTTCTCATAAGATTCTTAATAATAAATACTGGGACCGCTCTGTATCGTGGAATGATAAGTGGTCGAATGCATCCTGTCTTTGTATATACATCGTGGTCACCGGCCGTTCGAGAATGTAAAAAACCGTCTTTCTCAAAAATACATGAAAGACGGCGATGATGTATTGGTATGATTTTAGTCATGATTACTAGAACGCGAATTTCATCGTCTCAGTTACTCCAATCTCTGGAGCTTTCCAGTATGCCCCTGCATGAAATCCTGCCTCCTCAAGAATCTGCTGTAAGGTACCCATTGAGCGTGTTTCCTCAATAAATGCCATCACTGCTTCGCGAAGATGCTGTTGTGCCTCCTCGGGCGTATCTCCACATGAAGAAACATCAAGCTGAGGGTTATGCGCGATATAGATATCACCTTCTTTCCAAATACTTGCATTGAGTTGTATTTGTGGTACTGTTTGCATATACTTTAATGGAGATTAACCTTTTTTAAGTATACCAAGCGAAAAAATTTCGTCAATAAAAATGCTTCCCGAAACCCGACATTGTCTGAACTGTAAAACAGAATTTCTGATCGCCCAGGAGGATTTTGCGTTTTATGAAAAGATGAAAGTTCCGCCACCGACGTGGTGTCCTGATTGTCGTTTTCAACGCCGTCTTTCATGGCGCAATGAACGAGGATTTTTTCATAACACCTGCAAAAAGTGTAGTAAAAAAATTCTTTCCGTATACTCACCAAACTCGGACATTGTTGTGTACTGCAGGCCGTGCTGGTGGTCGGATGACTGGGATGCTATGGATTACGGAGTTGACTTCGATCCCTCACGCCCGTTTTTTGAACAAATGCAAGACCTCCTTCACCGCGTCCCTCTTCCCGATCTCTTTGGACTCTATACGACCCTTGAGAATTCCGAATACACAAACATGGTTGGTTATTTAAAAAATTGTTATTTTCTTTCGATGGCCGACTACGATGAAGATTGTTCCTATGGCAGTAGCGTCTATCACTGCAAAGATTCTCTTGACTCACTTATGCTCTATGAGAGCGAGCTTTGTTATGAGGATGTAAATTGCTATACGTGTTACAAGACACTGTTTTCAATCGACTGTGACCATTGCACAAACGTTATTTTTTCAAAAAACTGTAGCAACTGTTCAGATTGCATTGGATGCGTCAATCTAAAAAACAAACGGTTTTGCATTTTTAACGTTCAGTATTCAGAGCGTGAGTATCGAAATCGTGCTGGGCAGTATATGCCAACGTCAAGAATAGCGATCACCGCTGGGAAAAGGGCGGCAGAGGCATTCTGGAAAGATTTTCCAACTAAATACATTCACGAACAGCACACTGAACAGGTTTCAGGTGATTATATTTATAATTCAAAGAACACTCGCAATTCATTCATCGTACAAGAAATGGAACAATCTCGTTACTGTGCCCATGCACTTCCTGGCAAGGCAGTCGATGTGTATGACAACACACACTTTGGTATCGACGCACAGCTCCTCTACGAAAACCTGCAATGTGCTTTTCAGGTGTCGCGTGTTCGTTTTAGCTGGTTTGCCATTATCGATGTTATGAATGTGGAATATGGCATTTTTAATATCGGCACAAAAGATTGTTTCGGCTCAGTGGGTATCAAGAAAAAGCAATACTGCATATTAAACAAACAATACGGCAAGGAAGAATATGAATCATTACGGGGAAAAATTATTTCTCAGATGAATGACATGCCATATAAGGATAGTCGTGGCGTTGTGTATCGATACGGTGAATTCTTTCCATGTGATATGAGCCCTTTCGCGTACAATGTCAGCAGCGCACAGGAATTTTTTCCCCTTGAAGAGAATAGTGTAGTCAGTAAAGGATTTACCTGGGACAAGCCAGAAAAAGGATCATACTTAATTACTTTGCCATGCGAAGATATTCCCGATAGTGCCAGTGAAATCCCGGCGGAAATCCTCAATCATGTTATTGAGTGTGAACACAAAGGATCATGCCTTGAGCGGTGCAGTGGAGCGTTTAAAATACTTGCCCGTGATTTGAAATTTTATCACGGTATGAATCTGCCGCTCCCTTCGCTATGCCCTAATTGCCGCCATTACCAACGAGTTATAAAAAGAAATCCGCACACACTTTCACACCGTCAATGTATGTGCGAGAACTCAAACCACAATCATGCTGGCAGATGTGCGAATGAATTTGATACAACCTATTCAGTCGATCGACCAGAGATTGTGTACTGCGAAGAATGTTACCAAGCTGAGGTTATGTAGGAGATCGCTTGTTCACTTTCTTATCGAAGGACAACACGCCGGCGCCAGAATGATGCGCCCGTGCAAGGCAGTAGCTGTCAACGAAGTGGAGACCGTCCCTGTAATAATGCCACAGATCGAGGAGTGCTTCCCGCTCACGCACCTCGAGCCATCGCTGGCTCAAAAAAACTTCCATTGTGTCGGCAATAACATCACGCGAATACTTATAAAACGACTGAAGTACAAAAGTCGCCTCGGCAATAACAATTGGGTCAATGATAATATTGATTTTGCCACTCTCAGCATCTCGAAACCATCGTTCCGCCTGCTGCTGGTGTATCATGGTATCCCCTACTATAAAACGTATGAGAACGTTGGTGTCCAATATATACGTTTCCATAGATTACATTTTTCGCGCCCACTGCGTTTCGAATACGTCACGGGCTTTTCGCAACTGACGATCAGTTAATTTGACCGACGACTTAAGGCATCCTTTCAGCGCCCAAAAATCTGTGCGGGGCTCAACAATTATTGTATTACCTTCTTTACGAATCGACATTTTTGTCGATCCTTGAATACCAAACGCATCTCGAAAACTCTTTGGGATCGTCATCTGACCCTGTGAAGTAAGGGTTACTATTTCATGCATAGTGTTAGTGTTAAATATAATATGTACTATCTGTAATATTATTATAGCGCTATAACACTATTTGTCAATCAAATACTCTGGTCGGGCTGCGCGGAATCGCCCTTGCATCCGACTCGGGTTCCTGGGTACTGCGCACTCTCTTACCCTTCGATTCCGCACTGAACAGCCACAGGCTGTTCTTGCATCCTTTCATTCACTTCGTTCATTTCGGGCTGCGCGGAATCGAACCGCGTCTACACGCACCCGAAGCGTGTGTACTACCGGTATACTACAGCCCGTTAGAATAATTCTAAGATAGAGTCGCGTCGAAGTTTTAACGAAGGCGGGCAGCCCGTTATTATCCTTTCATATCATTGAATACACTCCCGATAACATGGGTTGCAGTATACCCTATCTTTTTCGTCGGGTCTATAGGTGGTTTCGAATTCTGTTGCGCAGGATGAACCCGCGTGAAAAGAATGATTTTCACTGCACATACAGGATCGATGATACAGAACTGGTATAAAATGACGTTTAAAGCGCTTTGTAAATCGACAATCCTGACAGTGGAGCGGGATTGGCAAATGAACATTCTTTAGCCGTTCAAGTTCCTTTTTGAGAATTTTATAGTTCATCCCGCACGATACGCATGCAAGAATCTCTTTTGTGATCGAATCCTGAATACTGTCTATCGATTCTGAAATAGTATCTGGGGTAATTGTCTCTTTTCCATGAGAACCCGATCGTTCATCTTCCCACCGCAATCCCCTTTGCGCACATTCTTCCTTTGATAGCGGAAAATATTCGAAACCAACTGATTCGTTGTAAGCCCATGGTGAGTGTTCCATAGCAATAAATTCTCCCCACTCGCCCCTTTGTTTCATGTCCGCAATAATTTTTTCTGAAAGGACTTTATACTCGTCTTCTGAATACTGCATATTGAGTATACAAAACTTTTTCTTTCTCAGTGCCATACACCCAAGTGAGCTGTCGGTGTTTTGACAATACCAGCAGTACGAAACAAAAGAAGAGTGTTCACACCCAAGACAGCCAATCGCCGAGGTTGTAAATGGAAGTGTCATGCTATTGTATGATTTTTCGAAGGTGCCGCCATAACTTGTACGGTAGTTATCCTTTGAATCCCATATTGCTCGAAAACAGTCCCCATTATTTTCCCCATTGCTAATAAAAAAAGAATTTCTGATATTTCGACTATTGTAAATATAATTTCCGATCGCATCCTCGCTCGAACGGATAACCGCATATTCAACGGGTAGCGATTTTTCAAAATCTTCAAATTTTTTAATCTGCTCATTGAATGACGATCGACTCTTTAACGCATCGGCAAGACGTTTTTTATATTCTTCCTCTGAAAGCGACTCATTAAACCAATACCACTGCTTATGTTTGAGGTTCACGCATCCAAAACAGTTCTGACAATCAACGAGGTCACGACCAAGATAACAGTCAGAACATTTCTCGCTGCGTGTCAGGTAAACGCTTTTGTAGGAGTCTCTTACACTCACGCAATCGTAAAGAAGCTCTGATTTCGTAACACAAAAGCAATCGGTGCAATCAAGGGCATCGTCAGCATTTTTACAATACAGCGACCCTTCCGAGCGGACGTTTGAAAAAGATAAATAAGAATCCTTGCTATTATAGGTAATGTTGCAATACTCCGAATTAACACATTCACCAATCTGAAAAAGATTAAAACAGGGAACAGATTTAAAAAGATCTACGGCCTGCTCAATAAACGATCGTGACGAGTCGTAGGGCCGTCCATACTGCGCTGGATCCCAGTTATCACTATACCAACACTCTCGGCAGTATACCTTTGCATACGAACCCGGAGAGAACATCGCGAGAATATCCTTCTTGCAGAGCTCACATGTCCTTTTATAGAGATGCCGTTCATTACGGAATGCAAGGCGTTGTCTCAAAGAATGGGTTGCGCACAGTGTTGGAGCGGGTGCATCAAAATAACCCAAAATCTCCTGGTCCCTGGGGTGGACAGAGAATTCTGCACCGCACTCTTTACACGAATAAACAGTCATATAAAATTACTGCTTTTTGCCCCGTTTTTCGAAAATTTTCGATTTCAGATTTTCGATTTCAGACATCCTAAATCTTACATCGCAAATCATAAATCTTATATTATTTCGTTTCCTTGTGCGGTGTATGCTTTTTTTCGCTTTTGCAATACTTGTTGAGCTCAAGACGAACTTTGCTCAACTTTTTTTTGTTCTTGCTCGTATAGTGCGTAATCTTTTTACACACCGTACATTCAAGCTTTGCGAGATTGTCTTGGGACATATTCTTCTCGGTTATAGATGATAGGGGTTAGGGTATAGTAAAATAGAAAAAAAGCAAGCTGGAGCCACCTCGCGGACTCGAACCGCGGACCTTCACTTTACAAAAGTGTTGCTCTACCAGCTGAGCTAAGGTGGCGCAACTACTGGTGGGCGGTGGAGGACTCGAACCTCCGGAGGCCGTTAGACCGCGAGATTTACAGTCTCGTGCAATTGCCGCTATGCGAACCGCCCATAAGTCCGAAAGCATGAGCTCTCTGACTATGCTTAGGATTGCCAAATCCTATCACGGAAACATATCTTTGTAAATCCTCTTTCCGTGATAGATAGAAAACATGGGTGGCCCTCGATGGATGATATGAAAGTTCAAGTAGCATTATTCGTACTGAATCGAGAAGAGGCTTTGATCTATTCGAAAAACTCATTTGCACCGCCCTTTTGTTGCTCATTTTATAAATAGAGCCATCCGTATCAAAAAATCCTCTGATAAATCTTCTGCCGTATGATCTATTTCTCTGAATCCAGTGCGGAACATCAATTTGCTCTTTTACTTTATTTTTTGCCGTAAGTCCCAGTGTTGCCAAATATGAAACCAGCTCCACCGAACCAAAATATACGTCCGCAGTGTTATGAGATCTTCTATATTGTACTCCCGTATCTCTATTGAATAGCTTTCTAATTAACGTTTGAACATAGGCAATATATCCATAATCGTCTCTAGCATTTATTGTTACGATGAGCTGTCCGTCTGTCCTATGCCCATCTCCCAACATGATACCCATAAACTCTGCAAGATCACTACACGGTGATGGTAATGTGACGGGCTTCTTATTTCTATAATGTTCCTTTTTAGAAGAGCAAAGCGGAATATTCAACCGTATAATGCGTTCGTATACCGATGTATAAGTTATTCCGAGAATTTCTGCAATTTCGACTATTGTCTTATTCTTTCTAATATACAAACCATAAAGCTCCCTACGTTTCTGCTCTTCCTCAACTTTGGTCCACCTTCTTGCCATAATGATACCATAATAGTCTACTACAGTATAATACCATTGGCGAAATAAAAAAACAAAGAGCTCAAACCTAAATCCTGGAGCCGTTGTGCGGAATCGAACCGCAGACCTACTCCTTCATTAATACCCCATTTTCTAAAAACAATATATATGGGGACTAGACTGTATATTGAGCATAGTTTGAAAACCTTAGCTCCCCTTGTCAGTCGTTCGGGCGCATGTACGCCACGGTCTGAACCGCATGTTCGGCCTTTAACCGTTATTCGGGATTCGCTATTTCGTTTCCGAAATAGTGGGCATTCTATTTACCATGGAGTTGCTCTACCAGCTGAGCTACAACGGCACACATTATAAAGAACGATACTTCTAATAAAACACTAGAGCGCTTGTATCCGGGCCTCAAACTCCTCAATCTTTTGATTGTCAGGGTTTGTATCCTTGAGGCGTTTGAGAAGGTGGCGGGCCTCTTTCAGCATGCCTAGTATAATATACAATTCTAGGCCGGCGTCAAGGAATTTAGGGTTCGCGGGCAGGAGCTCAAGCGCTTCTTCGATAGATGCGCACGCCTCGTCTCTTTTATCGAGAATGCGATAAACGTCACTCAACTGCGAAAGGGACTCGGCGAGTCGCATCAGATAGACGCTTTGCTGCGATGAATCATGTTCCGCGGTCGCATAATCGCGAAGATGATCGCGAAGATATTCGAGCACCTCCTGGGCTTGTACCCACTCCTTTTGCGCTTTGTAGAGCGTAGCAAGACCCGTGTACGCCTCCAGATTTTTTGGGTCGAGTGCTATTGCATCGATATACCGTTTCTCGGCCTGACCATAATCTTCCTTCTCAAGAAAAGCGTCTGCATCCCTCAGAAGACGCGAGAGCGCTGTTGATTCAGAAACGGGTACCCCCGCGGCCTCATCTTGCCGAATATGTTTGGTGTGTACTTTTGCTTCGATCGCACCATGTATCCTTCGAGAAAAATCGACACAGGAATCAGCAAGACGTGCCAGCAACGGCCCGCTCTTTTCTGCCGCCTTTGTTCTCAATTGATAAAAATTGCGCTTTAGGCGATCTGAAAGAATCTTCTTTTTTGTCCGCGCATCACGTTCTGCCGGTAAATTTTCAATATCAATGGAAATAAGTGCGTGCCACCGCCGTGCAATTATTTTAATAATTCCCGCCAGACACAGCAGTACAAGCAGTAAAGAAACGATTGTCCAGATCATAAAATTTTTGAGAGCGCTCTAAGAAGAGAGTTAAATTCAGCAGCATTGCTACTCGCACCACCGATAAGAACGCCATCGGATATCCCGCGAGAAACAAACGACGCAATGGTTTCGTGCGTGACACTCCCCCCATACAGAACAGAAACGTACTGCCGGGAAAGACCAATACGCTGACAGGTAGCAAGAATAAAATCCGTTGCTTCTTTGCAGTCATCAGGAGTCATTACTTTTCCACTTCCAATTGCCCATATCGGCTCATAGGCGATAACGACAGATCGTTTCTTTGGAATTTTTTTAAGTGCACTTGTTACCTGACGTTTTAACACCGCGTGCACACGCCCAAGTGCGCGTTCTTTTTTATTCTCACCGACACACACGATAGGAGTGATGTGTGTTTTATTCAGAAGATACTCAACCTTTTTTTGCACCATTGTGTCTGTTTCACCAAGCACTGTCCTTCGCTCAGAGTGCCCCACTATGCAAAAGGTGCACCCAAGATCTTCGAGCGACTGTGCCGAAACCTCACCGGTGTACGCACCCATGGTATCCCAGAAGCAATCTTGTGCGCCAAGACCAATAGGCGCCTTCGCCTTGGCACTACTCGCTGCGCAGACACCGATACTCTCATAGGAGGGGCACACGACGAGCGAGTAGCGCTCAAGTTCTGATGCATATTTTTTAACACCCAACACAATCGAGCGCATAAGGGCTGCCGCCTCATTCGGGCGAACCTTCATTTTCCAATTTCCAACAATCAATGGCTTTCGTGTCATATGTTATTGGGTACTATTTTGCGTAAGGAGTGCATCGAGTCGCTCATCACTATGGAGTACGTCGTAGTCGGGTAAGTCGGCAACGCCCTGTATTCCGAGATGCCGGAGAAAATCGAACGATGCTGTATATAACTTCTCACCGTCAGAATCGCTCGCCGTTTCGATAAATCCACGCATTGCTAGATTACGGAGTACAATAGTGCAATTCACTCCTCTGATTTGCTCGATCTGTACTTTTGTCAGCGGACCGCGATACGCAATAATTGTTAACGTTTCAAGACCCGCCCTGGTCAGCTCTCCCGATACCTCTTCTTTTGTATATTCTTTGACAAGCCCGGCGTGACATGGGTTGGTAACAAACTCCGCTTGGTCGTTATGAAGGATAAGCACAATACCCCTTGCATCCTTTGGATAGAGAGCTGAGATCTGGTCCAGCGCACCTAAAACGTCTTCGAGCGGTGCGCCCGTTAGCTGTGCAATTTTTTTCAGCGGGAGGGGGCGTTGCGCGATAAACAGTAGAGCTTCAATTTTCGATATCAGATCAGTTTCCATTGTTATACACAGAGGATTAGAGTTCATGGATTGGATTAGTATAGCAAAAACCAAGAAAATACAAAAGCTGCTGGCATAACCAACAGCTCCCCTGGACTCCATCCTGCACTGCTTTGAATATAAACTGTCGAAATGTCTTCTTTTGTCATCCCGGCGAAGGTTCCCGATTTCTGAGTGAGACCTTGAACTCCTAGTAATCGCAATGCCTCTGGTGCCGGGATCCAGGTAGAATAAGTACTTTTTTCTTGGGCTGGATCCCGCATCAAGTGCGGGATGACAGTTTCGTGATTGAAGGTATCTACATCATTTTTTTGCGAATAAACGCCGGTACATCAGTATCGTCAGAGGCATCCTGCTTCTCATCTTTCTGAAATGAGTCATCTTTTTGCGACTTCATCGGAGCGGCACTTCGCGGCGCGGCCGGACTGAACATAATCTGACTTGGCATCGTTGGGCGTTCAGCGTAGACCTTTTCAAACTGTGCCTTTGATAGTGCTTTATCGTGATCGTTGAAACCCGTTGCAATGACCGTAATACGGACATCGTCATCCATCGAATCATCGATAGCGGCACCAAAGATAACCTTCGCATCAGGATCGGTCGATGACGTAATAACTTTCGCCGCCTCGTTTATTTCCAAGATACCAAGATTGCTTGAGCCAGTGATAGTAAAGAGTACGCCACGCGCGCCTTCTATCGAAATATCCAACAACGGACTTGCGATAGCCATCTTTGCCGCTTCGACAGCGCGGTTCTCTCCTGACCCAATACCAATACCCATAAGCGCGGTACCCGCACCTTTCATAATGGCACGAACATCGTTGAAATCGAGGTTTGGTTCACCGGGAATTGTTATTAACTCAGAGATACCACGAACACCTTGCTGGAGTACTTCATCGGCCATTTCAAAGGCCTCGCGAATCGTTGTCTTCTTATCGCTGATTTGCAAAATCTTATCGTTGGGAACAGTAATAATCGCATCAACTTTTGATGAAAGTGCCTCCCAGCCCTTTTCTGCAACTGCTTTGCGCTGAGCACCTTCAAACGTGAATGGCTTGCTGACAACCGCAATCGTGAGCGCGCCAATATCCTTCGCAAGCTCGGCGACAACCGGTGCGGCACCCGTGCCTGTTCCCCCGCCAAGACCGCAAGTAATAAATACCATGTCGGCGCCGGCAAGCGCGTCACGAATTTCGTTTTGATTTTCTTCGGCCGCTTTTTTTCCAAGATCGGGATCCATACCTGCGCCAAGCCCCTTGGTAATTGATTTACCAATCTGTAGCTTGACCGCCGCCTCTGAATGATGGAGCGCCTGAATATCAGTATTGGCGACCAAGAAATCTACGCCACGAATCTTTGAGGATATCATTCTATTTACAGCCGAGCATCCACCACCGCCAACTCCCACTACTTTAATTTTTGCAAATGATTCGATGTTTGCTTTGACTTCCATATTAGTAAATTGTTACATTGTTATATGGTTACATTGTTAGCGGAGCGAAACACTCTTCTGGCTTAACAATGTGACAATGTAGCAATGTAGCGTCATTGTTCAAAAAAATAAAGAGCAGTGAATCACAACATGACTCACTGCTTTGAAGATTACCACTGCTCCGAGGTTAGGGCAAGAGGGACTTGAACCATTTATTGACTCGGCCCTTTATGTCCAAAGAATCGTCTAAATTAGAGAGAAAACCCGATCCTTTTGCCCGATTGTGATAAAAGGATAATCCCCAGAAGGCCAGCCCAATCGCGGTTGTGTACGATTGATCAAATACTTTCTCCATAGGATTCACAATATTCTTTACTCCCGCGTACGAGGCGGGAAGCTTGAGGAATTTTTTAGAACTCTCAAGCATACCGGCGAGCTTCGATCCCCCGCCTGTCAGTATGCATCCCGCGGGCAATATACCTGCCTTTCCTATTTTTTTGAGTTCTTCCTGAACTTTATCAAAAATCTCCTCAACACGCGCCTCTATTATTTGGCTGACATATTTTACCGTCACGCGCCCCTCTTCTGCAGGGTCGATGAGCGATAAATCTATCTCCATCTTTTTTTCAGCATCAGAGAAACAAAGATTGCCATATTCCAATTTAATTTTCTCTGCAGTATCCGGCGAGACCTTCAACCCAATCCCAATGTCTTGTGTAATGTGATCGGAACCAATAGGGAGTACCGCCGTATGGAGGAGCTCACCGCCTTCATAGACGACCATCGTGGTAATTGATTTGCCGATATTAATAAGCACTGCCCCCAACTCCTTTTGCCGCTGGGTCATCACGCCCTCAGCGGTTGCGAGAACAGAAAAAACAAGATCTTCGATCTCCAAGCCAGTTCGATAAATACATTTTGTATAGTTGCGAATCTCAGAGGTGAAGGCCTGAATAATGAGCGTATCGACCTCCAATCGAGAACCGGTCATACCGATAGGGTCTTTGATTTGAATCTGCCCATCGATAATGGCTGCGCGAGGAATGACGTGAAGAATTTCATAGTTTGGTGGTGTTGCAATGGCTCTGGCCGCCTCAAGCGCTCGTTCAAGGTCTTGCTTTGATATTTCGCCATTTACCTTGCCTACCGCAACAATTCCCTTGCTCGACTGGGACATGATGGTCGTTCCTGAGATACCAACCCATGCCGTGTCGATAGGAATACCCGTAATGCGCTCCGCTTTCTCAAGACAGACGGAGATTGCCTGAGCCGCATCGTCGATACTTGTTATCGATCCGCGTGAGATACCCATCGATGGGTGTTCGACCGCACCAAGAAGCTGGAGCTTACGCTCCCCTCCGTCGGTAAAAAGCTGCCCGACAACAAGGCGAACCGCAGTTGAACCAAGATCCAGGCCGGTTATAATCGTATCTTTCATTGCTTAGGGACTAGGGGTTAGGGACTAGGGGTTAGTATACACAATTTTTATCCGCATAGCAAAACTTTTTTAGAAAAATCGTGCAATAATCTTCGGAATATACAGGAGTGCTCCAACCAGTGCCGCGTTGACTGATAACACGAGTACGCATGCCGCCATAATATCCTTAACATTTTCAACATATCCTGATACGCGTGGCTTCACGATATCGCTAAAGCGCTCTAACGCTGAATTGAGAAGTTCTGAAGCGATGACAAGGGATACAACGACACAGACGATTGCGAGCTCGAGTGTGCTGAACGATAGGAGAAGTGCAAGCAACAAAGCTCCACATCCGATAAGGGTGTGGGTTTTAAGATTTTTCTCTTCACGATACGCGGTCCTAAAACCCTGAAATGCGTGAATAAACGAATGAAATACTGAACGTTTTACCATAGATGATCGGCTCGCGCCTTTTTCATTAAACAATCTTCGAGCGCTCTCATCTGTTTACGACGCACTCCTACGTCGTGATCAAATCCAATGATATGAAGCAGGCCATGATAAAAAAGGCGAGTACATTCTTGCTTCATCGTGGTATGAAAACGAGATCGTTGACGCAACGCTTGTGCGGGACAAAGATATACTTCCCCCGATTCAAGGACCGCCTTTTCATCGTAGGCAAATGAAAGCACATCGGTTACTCTCGAAATACCACGATATTCAGTATTCAGTGCTCGTATCCGCTCCTCATTCACAAGAATAACCGAAAGTGAAAAAGAACAGAGTCCTTCAATGCAGACGTTCGAATTTTCGCAGAGCTTCCTATACCACTTCACATCAAAGATGTTCTGAGGAAATATATCATCTGTGTTCTCAATTTCGGTGTGGAGGGCTATGGTTACTTTCGGCCGTCTCATACCTTAGAGTCCATCAAATAACTAGCTTCCCGGTCAGTTCTGGTCAAATTTTGATTCAAAACAGATGATGAATGCGAAGGAATACTAACGTATTCCGACAAGTTCAACGCTGTTTTGGGACGAAATTGGACAGAAATGAGCCGGAAGAACATACGAAGGGGTAGTTATTTGATGGACTCTTACTTCACAATGGAAAGATCGGTAAAAAGAAAGCTCCTCAACATCGTCTGAAATGTCGTAATATAATTGAGTTCACTTTGCGCGTTCAAATTATATTTGATCACATACAGGAGCGCTTGTGTCTGGGGATTTTTTTCGTTTCTCGTCAGATAGACCGTGAGTGAGTCCTCTGTCATAACACCCGACCAGGTATCGTAGGCAAATGATTGCAGGCGCGAGGAATCACCGCCGGGGGCGACGACACTGGTGTACCAATCTACCGGTGAAAGCTTATTTGTATTATCTTCAACCGTAATGGTAAAGAATTCACCGCTCGCTGAGGATATCATGACCTCCCTATCCGTCCTATCAACGGCCTTTGCCACCCAAGACGATGGATAGAGCAATGAATATTTGAACGTTTGATTACTATAGGTATTCACCAGTCCCGATACATCGAGTCGAATTTCCGCTTTCAGCGGATCAAAGAGATTTTTTGTTTCGTTGCCATCAGAAAAACCATCGCCATCGGTATCACCCTTTGCCGGATCGGTTGAATAAAGACGCTCCTCCACATCGGTTAGCCCATCTTGATCGGTATCGACTCCTAAGAGCGGGGCTGTTTTCTTCTCTGGTACTTGCTGGGGTTGCTGACCTTTTGCTTGTGTACCTTCTTGAGTCGCGGGCTGCTCTTCTGTTTGCGCTACTGGTTGCTGCAGTGGCGGTGGTGTCTGCACCTCTGCCGATGGCTGTTGTTCTGGAACCGGTGTCGTCTCGGTTGGCTGCTCTGTTTGCTGCTGTGGTGGTTGAGCCGGCGCTGGCTTCTGACTGCTAAGATAGAGAAAAACACCCGTACCGATAATAGCAAGCGCAAAAAGTGAGCCAAAAATAATAACCATGAGTTTGCTGCCCGATGCCTTTGGCGCTGAGCGACGGAATGTTGCCGGCATGGTATAGATCGGATTTTGCTCTTCGCTAAATACCGGCCCCTCTTGGGTCGTCTCTTTCTTTTGTGACAATTCTTCCTCTATCAAATCGAACATACGTTACATTGCTACACTGATATATTGTTACATTGTTAACTTTTCCGCAGTGAATTTAATAAGATAGTTGAGTTCTCGTGGAAGCTTTTGAAGTTCACTAACTAAATATGCGTACTCATCTTTTGAAATAAGTTTTCGGACTTTTGCTTTTTCATTCCAATCAAGAGATTCTTTAATGGAGCCAAAGCTATAGTGGTAAAAATTGATCTTATCCTTCTTCCCGTATCTTCCGAATCCTTCGGCAATATTGGCGGAAACTGAATCAACTGATCGTACAAACTGTTTACCAACTGTGTCCTTCGCAAAAAAGTCCCAACGAATCACGATATTCCAAACATAGTTTGAGAGATGAAATGCTATTTTGTATGCACCTACATCGTTAAGCTGTAAGAACTTCCTATCCATAACAATGTATCAGTATAACAATGTAACAATGTTCTTATTCCGTAGGAATAGCGAGCTTGCCCTCGCCTTTGGGATTAAATCCACTTTTTACTTCGAGTCCATCGAGATAACCATCTCCGTCGCTGTCGGGATTTCTTGGGTCGGTCAAAAATACCTTCACCTCCTCACGATCGGTCAAAGTATCTTTGTCGGTATCAATAACTGCGGGGTCGGTTCCCGGGGCGGTTTCTTCCGCGTCGGAGAGCCCATCCCCATCAGTGTCAACACCCGCCGCAGGTGCCGTGTCAACGGGCTGTGCTTCCTGTGCCGGTACTACCGGTACTTCACTGGTACCTTGAGTTGGTTGCGTTTGTTGCTCGGTCGTTGGTGTTTCCGCTGCTGGTTGTTGTTGCTCGGTGGTTGGCGATGGAGTTGGTGCCGGTGCTTGTGCCTTAAAATAGGTCAGCGCAAACTGCACGCCAAAAATGATAATAATCAAAAGGAGCACTGCGCCGAGTATGATGAATATAATTTTCTTTTGAAGATACCAGGGCTTCTCATCGGGCTCTTCCTCAAACATATATGGTGATGACGCCGGAGCGGCATCTATCGCGCCAGAGCCTTGCGCGGAGGCGGACTCATCGACACTCGTGAACATATCGACAGGTGGTGCCGATGTCACTGCTGTCGGTACGGCTGTGGTGGGAGTTGCCGTGGGCTGCGGCGGGATCGCACCCGTGCCCTGTGTTGGTGTGACTGCTGGTTGATTTTCTTCAAACATAAACCTACATTTTAAATGTTATAGAACAAGTATATCACATAAAATAGTTATTAATACATTTCATCGTCACTGATAGACAATCTGTCTCACCTTAAGTTCCTTTGACTTCGGGTCAGTTATTACTGAAACGGATAGTGATGCTCCAATCGGAATATCTTTGTGACTCATTTTTTTTAGAGTAAACCCGGTACTCTTTACCACTTTTAATACCTGGGTTAAATCATCTACGGGAAATCCGGCAACTATTTTTTTCTGATCAAGCTGGACACGAATAAGAATATCTGTGCGGCCTACAAGCTCACCTCCATAGATCATAATACGTTCAGGCGCGCGAGTTATAGATGGCTGTACTGCCGACCCTTGAGGTGAGGGCAGCAGTAGGGGGCTTAAAAAAAACAAACCTGCTGCAACAAGAAAAACTATCAATACGCCGATGAGAGTATACCTCCTCTGGAATAGTATATGTGTCATAATCCTTCAGATGCATTACAGGTTACTTGTTGGGCATTCGCTCCACTACACCAACCACCACTCGTTCTATCGTAACACCACGCCGATGCGCCACTCGCACAATGATCCCTCCTATCATTGTCAGTGTCAAAAGAACACTTAACGGACGCAGGTATAGACGAATAACATGCGACCGCTTGTCGTATTTCGGCTCCAGGATAAAAATAGATGTAGCGATTATTGTCGTATTTATTTGTAGATGTTAATAAATAATACCAATTCGTAATAGTAAATATGCTTGACAAGAGATTTGATGTTCCCACCCTACTACTGCATGCTGAATGATTATAAAGATTGCATTCAAAAAGATCTATAGTTCCAACGGCATCAGAGCCAACTGAATATGAAATATTGCCGTTAGTACTTAGGGAAGCATTGCTATCAAGAACTGGCGACAAATATGTTGTTATTGTCAAGTCCGATGCAGGACACTCGCTTATTTTACACGACGTTGATCGTGAGCCACTGATTGCTGTACCATCACACTGACCCGCAACAGCATCTGACGGATTTGGGTCGACACAGCTTTGGGTCTTTGATCCGTAGCCACATACACCAGAATACGGGCCACCACTACAAGTACTTGTATCCTGCCATGCCGGACATGCCCCTCTATTACACTCAACAACATAGGATGTACCGTACGGCCCCGCAGCGATTGTCCCGGGAACAGGGCCGCAGCTTGTCTTGGTCTGATTTGTAGGAATTTCACACTGCACTGTTCGCGTTCCGCTCGTGCCACATTGATTAGAGCAAGAGGTGAGATAATTCCAGTATGGGCATGCACCGGCGTTACAGCTGCGCCCCGACTCAGTTCGGTTAGAAGCCGAGGTGAATGTGCCGTCGAGTCGCTTACACTCTGTTCCATTATTCCCCGGAGTGCATATTCTATTTTGCGTACCGGCTCCTGTGCCATCATCACACGCCTTTGAACATCTCCCTCCCGCCCCATCACTGAATGACGCTGATGTTGATGTACTCACCCATGCCGACCATGCTGCGGATACGCAGGAAAATGTATTGCATGACCGAGATTTTGTTTGCCCTATAGGTGTATCCGATCCTGCTGAAGAGTTCCTACAGGTGCCTGTCGCAGAATCGGTAGTATCTGAATCGATACACGTTTGTATCTGAGATCCTCCGCCACATATAAGTGAGCATGTTCCACTGGCAGTTCCGTCACTGTATGAAAGTGTTGTTGGACTGACCCACGTTCCTGACCACGACGGACACGCACCCCTATTGCACTCTTGTGATTGTGTTGCACTGATTGCGCCATCGGGACCACTGCACCGTCCGGTTGCTGAACTGGTCTGAGTGCATGTTTTCCTTTGTGTACCGGCGGTAAGACCACACTCCTGCGAACAAGCACCCCACCCAGACCATGCAGGACAGGTACCGTTATTACATGCAACTTCTTCACCCAGTGCGCGCATTGTACCATCTGATATTTCGCACCACAACCCTCCATTATCAGATGGCGCGGGACTATCGCATGTTCGGCTTTTTCGCCCCTCACCGCACACTTGAGAACAGGCGCTCCATGGAGACCAGCCACCGTTCTCGATAATTTTGAAACGAACCAGATAGCTAGCTGCCCTACCTCTCGTATCTGTCGCGGTGATTTTATAGGTATGGGTTCCAATTGGTAAATTTTGAAAGCCACTTCCCTCGTTCGCTATTTGACTATTGTACACTGCGGATGAAACAACGGTGACGCTTCCATCCGATTGAATTTTTTCGGTGCGCACCGTATCAACGCGATCGATGTCAAAAGCTATTGATTCAATGTTTGCGGTTGATCCTTTTGTCAATACTGTTTCGCTATCCGGCAGTGGCAGTTGACCGGAAAACGTTGGTGGAGTATTTGTGCGAATTTTTATACCTTGAACTTGTGCCGTTTTTAATCCACCGCGGTTATCGTATGCTGTCGCGGTCAGGGTATACACGCCATCGGAAAGACCATCGAGTGCGATTGATTTTGTTACTTGGGTTATCGCGGGAGATCGTATAAAATCATAAACTTTCTCTGCTGGGTCTGTGTTGTCCTTTTGAATGTTGAATGCGATTATTGTGACGTAATCTTTTGTAACGCTTGAGTCGGCGGGATCGTTGGTGTCGACATCACTTGTAGTAAATTTAAGATCGAGATTTGCATTGGTCTGTTCACGAATGATTGTTTTAGTTCCTGAATCATACGTAGTTGGACCTGTGGCTACGAAATCATTATTATTAATTGCCAGCAACGGATCACGATTAGTTGTTTTCGCGTTCACGGTAAAATGAACTTCACGAGTAACACGCGTGCCATAATCGTCTTCGACTGCAACTGTCAATATATTCTCTCCTTCCCACAATTTAGTATCGCCATGATCATTGATGTCAAGATTAATGGTTTTGGTGGTAAACAGATATTTCGAGCCAATAGAGCTCGTGAGAGATGCCACTTGATTATTCTCCCCATCGGGGTCGTCGGCCTCAACGGTGATTGTTTTATATTGTGTGTCGTCCCAATTTTTTTGAAATGTCTGTCCTTCAAGATCAGCGCCATTATATTTTACGCTGGTAATGCGCGGAGCCAAACTGACGGTAGCATTGGGCAACCCTGTCGCGCATTTTCTGTTTATGCATTGAGCTGATTCGCATTCCGCATCTCCGGTAGCACCTCCGGCACATGAGGCACCAGCTGCTTTGAGTCGAGTATTGTCTTGTGTACGCTGTTGCAATATGCATGCCAATTTTACCTCGCCGACAGTTGGCGAAACACTGAGAAACTCCATCTTTTCGCAAAACTGTGCCTTGAGTGGTGCAGTAATATTGCCGGGCGGAAAGAATTGATAACTGTACGCGTGTACACCATCGGTATTCACTGCTTTTTTTACATCGTCAACGAAACCACTGGCCGCAAAATGTCTTAAGGATGCGTTCCAGCACGTAGAAGATTCGTACCCTGGTCCAGGGCATTGGGCAGTCGCACCGGAAAAATGATCGACGCCGGAAAGATTTAATTTTGGATCGTCGGGAAGTCGTGAAAAGTTCAGCGCAGCACCAAGCTCACTCCATGAGGTGGACCACGCAGAGATTGTTTGATTTTTTATAAACGACCCTGCGTCGATACGGGGTAACGATGGGGCGCCACTCATCGCGGTACTTACATTTTCCATATCGATCATTCTGGCAATATCACGACGAAGCTGCTGTCCAGACGTATCGACAGACGACTTGTCATATCCTATTTTTTTCGAGAAGACAACTGTATCGAGGAGTGAATCAAGAATCTGACGGGTTGCTCCTTGAGCGTTTGTATTGGTTGTGAAATAATAGACCGTTGGACCAAAGGTGTCGTTTTCATTCACGCCTCTCAGTACATTGTCCAGCGTCATTATCGTACTACCGTTGCGCGCGGTGTTTGTATCATAGGCGAGAACATAGACACCGTTCGCGTCTTGCACGGCCGGATAGCCATTGACCGGCTCATGAGCCGATGGCGTTGAATGGAACGTATCCTGGTACCATTTGACAACCGAATAGGTGCCACTTCTGACACGCGCGACACGCATGACAATGACATCGGATCCAATATTTTTATTTCCGGTTTCACTACCAAGCGGTATTGGATCTGCTACGCTTGAACTTGAAATAATCGGGATAAGATACTCGTAATCAAAATTTTTATTTTCTGTACGGTGAGCCAATGCAAACGGATCACCAAGTAGTGGGAGAACAGTATTTTCTGCCCCATTACCCCTGCAATACCACAGAGAAAAATCAAGCTGCTCATTGGCATAGGGCGAATAGGTTGTTTGCATCGAAGACGGCCAGGTAAAGTCGCACGCGGTAACGGTAAGGGGAATGCGTCTTTCTAACCGCGCAATTTCTCTCCCCGCATCATTTTTTTGTACCGCAGTGACAACAATGGACGCGCCGCTATTTGTGCTTTTCCCTGTCACTTCATAGGTATCGACAACAGAAGCTGGGCCTTGAACGTAGGATAAAGCAGGATTAATTGTCCACGACCATGTGATGTCGGCTGTTGTAAGATCAAAACCAGTTGTTCCTCCAAGTATCGCTTTATATCGATGCTGATTTCCGTCAGCACCAGCATTAAAGTCATCCACACAATCGTTGCGAACGCAGAAAAAAACATCTGATGATATATTTTTAGCAAGATCTGACGTACGGAATATTGCTAAATTTGTGATAGTGGCTACTATAATGGGCGATGTGCTTGTTGTGCCCACTTTTTCTGTGCATGGCGAATTCGCACCGGTCTTGACAGCACATACTCTGTACTTATAGCTCACCCCTGCCTTGAGCCCAGCCACATCAGCCGCTGGATCGTTAACAGACAATAAGTCAGTTGAGCTTACAGTGGCATAGGTGCTAGTATCAGGGTCAAGAAGTTTCCGCTCTATAGTATACGATACTCCCGCAATACCCACATTCGTATTTGTCCATGTAATTCGCAAACCGGGATAAGTTCTGCTGGAGATTTTTGTCACATCGAGGTCTCCTGGAGCATTCAGTGGAACTGGATCATCTGCGATAGTAACGGCGGAAGATGAATCGGAATACTTACTATACTCAACACCGGCAAAAACACTGGGGATAATCGATGTAAAGAGAGTATGGAACCAATTCGATACGGTGGTACCAATGTCGGCAAATAGGTGGTTCTGTGGCGCTTCGGCTTTCTTTATCACCTTGCATTGATCGCCATCTTTCGTACCGTTCCCATCTGAGTCGGCTTTTTTCGGATCGGTCTCACCCTTATCAACTTTTCCGTTTTTATTTTTATCTTCCTGTCCGTCGAGGAGTCCATCGCCGTCGGTATCGGGATTATTCACATTCGTTCCCATTTTCTTCTCAAGTTCATCAGAAAGACCATCGCCATCAGAGTCCTTCGCACCCTTGCCGGGCCTCGATGAATCGAGCGGATAAGGGTCAACACTATCGAGAAGTCCATCGCCATCGGTGTCACGATTCAGCGGATCGGTTTCATCGATATCTTTAATACCGTTTTTGTTTTTATCTTCCTGTCCATCGAGGAGTCCATCGCCGTCGGTGTCGGGATTTGTTGGATCGGTCTCGCCCGGATCTACTTTTCCATTATGATTTTTATCTTCTTGTCCATCGAGGAGTCCGTCACCGTCTGTGTCGGGATTATGAGGGTTTGGATCGACGTTATCCGGCAACCCATCGTGGTCAGAGTCGGGATACGCGCATACTCCATTGGTACACTGATTCGATGAACACTGCGCGTTTCCAGTACAAGCGCCACCCGGAGGAGTGGTGCCCTCACCACCTCCGCCATCAGTGCCGGGACCAGCACACACACCGTTCACGCATCTGTCTGATGCGCATTGAAAGTTTGCCGTACACGATGTTCCGGGAGGATTGTTTTGGGTGCATTCTCCATTGACACAGAGATTTGTGGTGCATTGAGAATTCAAGGTACATGCGCCACCCGGAGGAGTGGTGCCCTCACCACCTCCGCCTCCACCGCCACCGGGGCCTGTCCCCGTTGTCGTTGCAGACAGAACATTGCT
>OBEQ011767512.1_pt1 | contig 32579 bp, 29 predicted proteins | sample 1670901 | NCBI WGS metagenome assembly OBEQ01 (sample SAMEA104232315, study PRJEB22302) | groundwater metagenome | biome: forest; feature: aquifer; material: groundwater | place: USA | collected 2011-08-07 | depth 5.4 m | reverse complement strand
TAAAGGTAGCCTCCACATGGAAGGAGCGCGTGATCTGGGTGACGGATAAGTTTCTGAGGTACAACTACGAGTCGCTACTTGCTTTCGCTTCGCTGGCGCTGGTCATCATCGGAATAACCGTGATTTGGACGGGCTATCAGAAAAGATTCCGTTGGTCTTGGTTCATCATGGTCGTCTTCGTCTGCGTTTATTTCGTCCCGGTGTATCTGCTGGATTACTTCCTAGCCATGGGGAGAGAGGGCTGGCCGTGGTGGCCGCGAGTGGCTCGAGATGCGATGGAGGGACGCCCACTCGCCAAAGTTGCGATCAAATCCCTGGCCACTCTCACCGTGATGCTGATCGCGCTTCTTGTACCCATCAGAGCGTTTTTCGGCAAGAAGCCATTCTTGCCCTCCGGTGACCAACCAACGGAACTAAAGAATGCTGCTGGAGTGGACCCCGTTAAAATGCATCGACCTGCAAAGGAATGACCTGCCCGCTGGCGCTTCCTAGTTCGGTGCCCCCTTCTTCCGCGCACCGGTTTATAGGATTTCGGCGAAAGGAAACGGGCTGACGTGGGCGGCATTTCGAGCCACCGTAATCCCTCCGCGGCCGACCTCTTCGAATGCTCGCTTTCCCACCTCAAAAAAAATGCGCCAAACGCGCAATCATTTCTTGCAATTTGCGCTAGCCTGAATCGCCAGACAAGGCGGGTGGCGCAGGACGGGCAGCCCGTGGCTCTGCGATTTTGGGTGGCCCATGTTTCGCTCGCTAAGCGAAACGTGGGGCCCTTCGGTTCCTCCTAACATGTCCGTCGTCCATCGACGCAGTCGATGGCAATGATCGAATCTACCTCGTCAATCGTCTCGGTCGGTTCTCTGCGCCTGAGCCGGCGCATGCCTACGGGGCCAGTTCGTTTCGAATGCTCTCTTTTCCCACCTCAAAAAAAATGCGCCAAACGCGCAATCACTGCTTGCAATTTGCGCTAGCCTGAACCGCCAACCAAGGTCAGGGAAGAAGCAACGTGAGATCCTCAGGACACAGCGAGAGCACCCAGAGCAGGGCACAACGAACAGCTCTCCGCGCTCTCTGCGCACCTCCGCGCACTCTGTGTTCAGCTCTTGGGCCCTCGCCAGGCCATTGCACCGACAAGAATCTGGGGTTGCCCATGCCCGCGCCTGTAACTTCTTTAGAATGCATAGATACGAAAAACGGCCTCGTAAGCCCTTTGGAATGCGTCGTTACGAATTCATTGGAGTTAAAGTCCCCTGGAATGAATACTTACAAAAAAGAGGGTGGGGTGGGGGGGCCTGCGGCTATGCCCCGGCAAAGCGTCCAAACGGTTTGAGGCATGTGCCCCGGAGCGAGAGTTGCGGCGCTCCCGTTCCTGAGCCCGAGGCTCCAGCCTCGGGGGGACACTCCCGCGGTTGATTTTTTCGACCGTGTGGCATCAAATAGATGAGCAGGGAGAAACGCCATGAGAGAAGCGGTGGTTGTAAGTTCGGTGCGGACGGCGGTGGGCAAGGCGTTCAAGGGCACGCTGCGGGCGACGCGCCCGGATGACCTGGCAGCCGCGGCCATCCAGTCGGCCATGGCGCGCGTCCCTGGCCTGGACGCACGCGAAATCGAAGACGTCATCCTGGGTTGCGCCATGCCCGAAGGCGAGCAGGGAATGAACGTGGCGCGCATTGCGGCGCTGCGCGCCGGTTTGCCGGTGGAATCCTCGGCCATGACCATCAATCGCTTCTGCTCCTCGGGGTTGCAAGCGATTGCCATTGCCGCGGAGCGCATCATGGTGGGCCATGCCGACGTGATCGTCGCTGGCGGCACCGAGTCCATGTCCATGGTGCCCATGGGCGGCAACAAGGTCGCGCCCAATCCCTGGCTGATGGACCATTACCCGGACTCCTACCTGGGCATGGGCCTCACCGCCGAAAACCTGGCCCGCAAGTACGGCATCACCCGCGAGCAGGCCGACCAGTTCTCCTACCAGAGCCACCAGAAGGCGCTGGCAGCGATTGCCGCAGGCAAATTCAGGGACGAAATCGTGCCCGTCGAGGTGCGCATCACCGCGGTGGAGAATGGCTCGAACGGCGGGCGGCCGAAAACCACCACGACCATGTTTGAAACCGATGAAGGACCCCGCGGCGATACTTCGCTCGAAGCCTTGGCCAAGCTCAAGCCCGCATTCCATGCGCGAGGCACGACCACCGCGGGCAACAGTTCGCAGATGAGCGACGGCGCCGCCGCCGCGGTGGTGATGAGCGCAGAGCGCGCCAAGGCCATCGGCGCGAAGCCTCTCGGGCGCTTCCTGGCCTTTGCCACAGCCGGCTGCCCGCCCGAGGAGATGGGCGTCGGGCCGGTGTACGCTATCCCCAAGGCGCTCAAGTTGGCGGGGCTGCGGCTGGACGACGTCGAAGTGATCGAGCTGAACGAGGCTTTTGCCGTGCAGGCGCTCTCGGTGATTAAGTTCGCGGAACTCGACCCGGCGCGCGTCAACCCCAATGGCGGCGCCATCGCGCTGGGGCATCCGCTGGGCTGCACCGGGGCGAAGCTCACCGCCTCCATTCTGCGGGAGATGGAGCGGCGCAAGGCGCGCTACGGCCTGGTCACGATGTGCGTGGGCGGCGGCATGGGCGCCGCAGGAATTTTCGAGCGCCTGGGGTAAGACCAATCAGCCGCGGAGCCACAAAGGCAGAGGGGCAAAAAGCTCGGGCGTGAATGAGTCGAAAACAAGCAAGCCCCGGGGCGTGCTGGCCGGGCTGGTTTCCGGAACTTTCGCTGCGGTCACAACCTAACCTCCACTCTCTCCCCTTATGGACGGCCATGATTACGTCACCCTTCACGCCGGCCGCATTGCCTCGCGCATCGCTTCCCGGTAAGATAGGCTTTCCGCAGTCACCGGCGATTCATCGCTTTCCCTGGGAAGAGCGCCCGAGAAGAGCCATGGCAGGGCCCACAGCCTGGTATTTCGCTTACGGCAGCAACATGAACCGCGCGCAGATGCGCTCGCGGGCCGGGCAGATCTTTGAGGAGCAACCGGCGCGGCTGGAGAATTACGAGCTGCTGTTCAACAAAAAGGCCCGCGGCGGCTATGCCAGCGCTAACATCCACCCCGCGCCCGGCAAGACGGTCCACGGTGTGCTGTACAAGATTGCCGAAACCTCCTTTCGCAACCTGGATCGCTTCGAAAGCGCGCCCGAGCATTACCGGCGCATCGAAGTCAACGTAACCGACGGCGCGGGAAAGAAAATCGCCGCGCAGATCTACATCGCCACGCGGGTCGAGAAGGGGCTGCGCCCGGCGCCGCATTACCTGCAGACCATACTGGACGGCGCCGGGGAGCACGGCTTGCCGGCGGAATATATTGGCGAGATCAAAGCCGTCGCCGGGGCGTCGGAAGCAACTTAGCGCAAGGACCGGCAGGAGGAACCATGGCCACAACCACATTGCCACGCAGCGCCGCCAAGGGCGGCAGCTTTCTGATCCAGGCGTGCCGGCCCGAGGAGATCTTCACTCCCGCGGACCTGAGCGACGACCAGAGGCTTATCGGCCAGACGGCCGACGAGTTTGTGACCAAGGAGGTGCTGCCGCTGGCGCCCGAGCTGGAACAGCACAAGGAAGGCTTGATGCCGGCGCTGATGAAGAAGGCCGGCGAGCTGGGCTTGCTCGGCGGCGGTGTCCCGGAAGCCTACGGCGGCTCGGGCCTGGACAAGATCTCGGGCACGCTGCTGGCGGAGAAGGTTTCCGCGTATGCCTCGTTTGCGGTCAGCCACGGGGGGCACGCGGGTATCGGTACGCTGCCGATCGTCTATTTCGGCACCGAAGAGCAGAAGAAGAAGTACCTGCCAAAGCTGGCCACGGGCGAGCTGCTGGGCTGCTATTGTCTCTCCGAGCCGCAAGCGGGCTCCGACGCGCAGAATGCGCGCACGCGCGCTGTGCTCTCCCCGGACGGCAAGCACTGGGTCCTCAACGGCCAGAAAATGTGGATCACCAACGGCGGCTTCGCCGACGTGTTCATCGTCTTCGCCAAGGTGGACGGGGAAAAGTTTTCCTGCTTCATCGTCGAGCGCGGGTATCCCGGCTTCTCGGTCGGCGCGGAAGAGAAAAAGATGGGCATCAAGGGCAGCTCGACCGTGCCGATCTTTTTCGAGAACTGCCGCGTGCCGCGGGAAAACCTGCTGCACGAGATCGGCCGCGGGCACATCGTGGCGTTCAATATCCTCAACGTCGGCCGGTTCAATCTGGGGGCCTACTGCCTGGGTGGGGCGAAAAAGGTGCTCGAAGCGTCCGCGAAATACGCCAAGGAGCGCACCGCCTTCGGCAAGCCGATCGGGGAGTTCGGCTTGGTGCGCGCCAAGCTGGCGGAAATGGCCGTGCGCATCTATGCGGTGGAGTCGATGATCTTCCGCTCGGCGGGGATGATTGACGCGGCCATGAGTGTCGCGGGCGCTGCCGCCGACAAGACCCAGGAACTGATGAAGGTGCTCGAGGAGTACGCCATCGAGAGCTCGATCAGCAAGGTCTATGGCAGCGAGGTGGTGGACTATGCGGTGGACGAAGCCGTGCAGATCTACGGCGGCTACGGCTTCCACGAGGACTACCCGGTGGCGCGCGCCTACCGCGACAGCCGCATCAACCGCATCTTCGAGGGCACCAACGAGATCAACCGCCTGCTCATCATCCAGATGCTGATGAAGCGCGCGCTTTCGGGCGCGTTGCCGCTGCTCGCTGCCGGCGCCAAGCTGCAGGAAGAAATCCTGGCCGGGCCGCAATTCGAGGAGCCCGCCACGGGCGCCTGGGCCGATGAGGAGCGCAGCATTGCCGGCGCCAAAAAGACCTTCCTGCTGGCAGCCGGGGCGGCAATGCAGAAATACCGCGAGCAATTGGCGGATCAGCAGGAAGTTGTCGGGGCGCTGTCGAACATCGTGATGGAGGTCTACGCGATGGAGTCGTCGCTGCGGCGCGCGCAGAAGGCCGTGGCACAGCGCGGGGAGCCTGCCGCGGCGATGGCCGATGCGGCGCGGGCATTTCTCTACGACGCCGTCGACCGGGTGGAAAAGGAAGCGCGCACGGCGCTGGCGGCGGTGAGCGAAGGCGACATGCTGCGCACGCAACTCGCCGTGCTGCGACGCTTCTCAAAGCACGAGCCGGTAGACACCGTTGCACTGCGACGGCGCGTGGCCGCGGCCGTGGCGAGCGGCGACCGCTATCCCTTCGAAGGCCGTTGAGGCGGCGAGCGCCGACGACGTCCCCATCGTCCATTTCCAGCGCTTGGATTCAACCGCTGGCGAAACCTTACCTGCGCGGCTATCGGGCGGTGGCGGAGCGTCGAGGCAGCCTCCGCGGCTACTGGTTCCTGCATCCCGGCTCGGACCGCGGCACGCCCGGCAAACGCCAGTCCGCCGCCCAAGCCGGATTTTTTGTCGGCTTCCTAGTGGCCCCAGCGGATTTCGGTTTTCTCTCTCCGGAGACGCCCGAGTGTGTAGTCTTCACCTTTGTCCGCCCGGTCGGCGGGCCATTGCATCGCCGGCTGGTGCGCCGCCCGCAGAGCCTGCTGCGTAAAACGTTTGTGTACATTCGCTGGCTGACGCATCGCCCGCCGCGGTTTGCGTTTTACGAGGACCAGCTCCCCGCGATGGTGCGGCACCTCTCCATGCGCGACTGGCCCCGCGACAAGTATGAACACTTCTCGCGAAACTTTTTCATCGAGGCTCTGGCCTGGCTGGTGCGCAGCGGCCTGGTACGCAAGCTACTGGCTGAGGCGCCGGGGCCGACGGCGCCAGGCGGGTCCCGCCCGGCAAAGGGTTTGCCGCCCTCGCCGAGAAGCAAGCACTCCGGAAGGTCATCCTCCCGGTAAAGTTCTGCGTGGAGTCATGTGCAAGACAAAGCGTTGCCCCACGCGCTTTCTGCTGGCTGGCACAGTGTGGCTAGGCGGGGTCACCCTCTACCAGAATCGGGTCATCGCTAGGTAGGGCCCGGGAATGTGCTGGCTGGCAAGGTGCGGCCAGCGATAGTTATAGCTGGACCCGGGGTGGAAATAATATTTTTTGGAAGGCACCCTTCCCATTTAAGGAAGACCACCTTCCCTTTCACGCTCTAGCCCGAGCGACCCATTCCCGTTAGTCCCTCCGTACCATTGGTGGGCAACCACTTAGCCGCCTAGAATCACAGGTGTCATTTGGACGGCCATTTGCATCCCATAGTGTGACCAGGAGGAGAGGACCTTGACCCCGGTAAACAAGGACGATGCCCGGAAGTGGCTGTGGATCTTCTTGGCGGCGCTTGTGGCCTTGCAGATCTATTTTGTTCGCGAGCTTGTGGCAGCCCTGTTTTTGTTCGCCCTGGGGTTCGCCGCCCTTGCGGGGGTAGCCCTGGTATGCTTTCTAGTAGAGCGTGCCGGACGGGTCAGCACGGCCTGGGTCGAGCCGCGCACGCACAGCGTAGCGCTCCTGGCGCGCCGCGGAGTGGGGCTACTCGAAGAGTTCAGTAGAAAGTCATTCCGCCGTCCACGTTCAGAGCCTGCCCAGTAATCCCGCTGGCCTGGCCGGAAACCAGGAACAGCGCCGCCGCAGCGATTTCGTCCGTTGTCTGCGCCCGCCCTTGCAGGACTTCTTCGAGGAAATCGGCCAACTGCTTCTCCGCACTGACTCCCGGGCACTCGGCCAGCACGTCTCCCAATTCCTTTGACATGCGCGTTTCCGTCACCGGACCGGGCCAGAGGGCGTTGACGCGCACACCCTTGCTCGCCGCCTCGGCCGCGACGACCCGCGTCAGCCCGAGCATGCCCGCCTTGGCCGCCGCATAGGGCGAACCCCATGCAAAAGCCGCCTTGGCTGAAACGCTGGGGATGTTCAGGATCGCCCCCGAGTGTCGCGCATACATTTCCGGCAGCACCAGCCGCGTCAGCAGGAACGCCCCGCGCAGGTGCACGGCAATCACCGAGTCCCACTCCTGTGGGGCAATTTCCTGGACCTATTTCCTCGCCAATCCAATCTTCAAAGCGGACGCCCGGAGAATAGCACCCCCGCGTGCCCGGCTAAGAGGCGCCAAATTGCACCGGGGTGGCGCCAATGGTCCTGCGGCGCGGCTCAGCCGGCGAAAAGACGCGTGGCGGGAAGCGCGAGGATGGGGTATGATGGGGCGCCTGAGGCGAGCAAGAGCAGTGCTATGATGCGCATCGAAGGGTCATCCGGGAACGGCAAGATGCTGCTGCGAGTTCGCCCGCGGGGCTTTTGTGCAGGTGTGGTCCGAGCGGTGGACATCGTCGAGCTGGCACTGGAGGCTTACGGCCCGCCGGTGTACGTGCACCACGAAATCGTGCATAACCGCTATGTGGTCGACCAGCTGCGCCAGCGCGGGGCGATTTTCGTCGAAGCCGTGGAAGAGGTGCCCCGGGCAGCGGTGCTGGTGTTCAGCGCACACGGGGTTCCTCCCACGGTGCGCGCCGAGGCCAAGGCGCGGAGCCTGCGCGTGATTGACGCCACCTGCCCGCTGGTTACCAAAGTGCATTTAGAGGCGCTGAAATTCGCCCGCGAGGCCCGCACCATCATCCTGATCGGCCACCGCGACCATCAGGAGATCGTGGGAACTTCCGGCGAAGCGCCCGACCGCACCCTGGTGGTGGACAGCGTGGAGGCTGTGAACCGGCTGGAGGTGGACGACCCAAACCGCCTGGCCTATCTAACGCAGACCACGCTGAGCTTCTACGATACGCAGGAGATTGTCGCGCGGCTGCGGCAGCGCTTCCCGGCGATCGTCGGCCCGGCGTCAGACGATATTTGCTACGCCACGCAGAATCGCCAGGAAGCGGTCGAGCAGATGGCTCGGGACGTGGACCTGATCCTGGTGGTGGGTTCGCCGAACAGTTCGAATTCCAACCGCTTGGTGGAAGTCGCTGAGCGGGCTGGGGTCCCCGCCCGGCTGATTGATGACGCCAGCGGCATCCGGCCCGAATGGCTCGAGGGGGTGCGGCGCGTCGGCCTGACCGCCGGCGCCTCGGCGCCGGAAGTGCTGGTCGAGCAGGTGAGCGAGCGGCTGGCTGGCTTCGGCTACACCGATCAGCGCGACTTGGACCTCATCCGCGAGGACGTACGGTTTACTCTGCCTCCGGAGCTCGCCACCATCGCGCCGGCGGGCAAGCGAAACTAGACGCGTCCCGACAGGCCGGGACGCTCAACCGGCACCCCCAAAAACAAGGAGCCCCTTTTTGGCGGTCAAGATCATCCGTCAGCCGAAGAAGATTGCCCTGATTGGCGCGCCCACGAGCGCCGCGGCACTGCGCGCCGGCCACGAGCGCGCCCCGGGGGCGCTGCGCGCCGCCGGACTGGTGCAGCGCCTAGCCGCCGCGGGTTATGACGTTGCCGACCTGGGCGACTGCGCCACTCAGCTCTATCAGCCCGACGACGAGCACCCCCGGGCGCGCAATCTGCCGCCCGTGCTGGCGGCGTTGAATGACTTGAAGCCGCGGGTGGAACAGGCGGTGAAGTCGGGGGCGCTGCCGCTGGTGCTCGGCGGGGACTGCATCATCGCGCTGGCCACGCTCGCCGGGGTGCGCCGGTACTTCCGCAACGTCAGCCTGGTTTATTTTGACCGCGACGCAGACCTGAACGTGCCGGCCACGACGCCTTCGGGGTGCGTGGACGGCATGGTGGTCTCGCACATCGTGGGCCGAGGCGCGCCGGAACTGGTGCGCTTCTGGGGCGAGCCGCCGCTGGTGCGTGAGCCGGACGTCGCGCTGTTTGGGATCGATCGCCTGGACCCGCCCGAGGAGGCGCTGCTGGCGCGCTCGCCCATCCGACGCTACACAGCCTCCGAGGTAGCCCGCCAGGGCGCGGACGCAGCGGCCGAAGCAGCGCTCGAACGGGTACACGCCTCGAGCCACGAGTTTGTGCTGCACTTCGACGTGGACGCCATTTCGAGCGACGATTTCCGCGCCACCAACTACGCTGCTGCGGGCGGCCTGCGACTGGACCAGGTGCGACAGGCGCTGGAAGTATTCGTGCGGCAGAAGAACCTCGCCGCCATCGAGGTCACCGTTTATAACCCGGAACTCGATCCCGACGGCAGCGCCGCGAAACTTCTGGTGGAGTTGCTGGGCGCGGTACTCGCCGCGCGCTTGGTTGCGCTGGCCGGCGCTGAGGCGGAGGCCTCTTCCGCCGCAACCGCTTCAGCTGGCCCGGCGTCGCAGGCTAGTGTCGCTGAGTTGGCTCCCGCTCCGCCCTCCCCTGCGCCCGAGCCGCCCCCCGCGAGCACCGTTTCCCCTTCGCCTGTGGCCGTTCCGGAAACCGCTCCTGAAACCACTCCGCAAGTCTCTGAAACCCCTGCTTCCACGGCCGAGGAGCTCGAGCACACGACGACACCGGCCGAATCGGAATCCTCGAACTCCTGAACGCTCGCCACCGCGGCACTCGCTCCGGCGGCGAAATGTGGATGCATTGCCGGCGGCGGCCGCCTACAATGGGTGAGGGAAGTGACTCCTACTGCGGGGCCGCACCTCGGAGCCGCAGGGAATCTGACGCCGCGCGTCACCAGATGACGCTTCGCCGAAGCGGAAGTGCCGGTGGGCAAGGAGAGGCCATGAACAAGCGTGTTGCGCCGGTGGAGACCCGGGAATGGGGCTACTTCATCGGCGGGGAGTTCCGCACCTCCGGGGAGCCCCTGGAAGTCCATTCTCCCTTAGATAATGCCCTGGTCGGTGTCACCTTTTGGACTCCCGAACGGGAAATCGAAGAGGGGATTGCGCGGGCCCAGGCGGCTTTTGCCGAAGTGGCGACGCTGCCCATCTATCGGCGCGCCGAAATCCTGCGGAAAATGTCCGCGGGCGTGGAGGCGCGGCGCGAAGAATTGGTGCGCATGTTGGCGCTGGAGGCGGGCAAGCCGCGGAAGACAGGTAATGCGGAAGTGGAGCGCGCCATTTTCAACTTACGCAACGCTTCCGAGGAGGCCCAGCGCATCGAACACGAATTTCTCGCGCTCGATTTGTTGCCTGCCGGCAAGGGTCGCTGGGGCATCGTGCGGCGCTTCCCCATCGGCCCCATCCTGGCGATCACGCCCTTCAATTTCCCGCTTAACCTCGTGGCGCACAAAATTGCGCCGGCGCTGGCGGCTGGCAATTCGATCGTGCAAAAACCGTCGCCCAAGACCCCCATCTGTTCTTTGATCCTGGCGGAGATTGCGCGGGAAGCCGGCGTGCCCGCCGGGGCCGTCAATGTGGTGTCCTGCGCGAATGAGCGAACCGAGCGGCTGGCGGCGGACGACCGCTTCCATCTGCTGACTTTCACCGGCAGCGGCGAGGTGGGATGGCGGCTGAAGCGCCAGGCGGGCAAGAAGCGCGTGGCACTCGAACTGGGCGGCAACGCCGGCGTGATCGTACATAGCGACGCCGATGTGGACTTGGCGGCGGAGCACTGCGTGCGGGGAGGGTTCTCTTACGCGGGTCAGAGCTGCATTTCCGTGCAGCGAATCTTTGTGCACCGACCGGTGTGGGACCGCTTCCTCCAAGCCTTCGTGGAGCGTGTGCGCGCGCTCGCCGTGGGCGATCCGTTGGACGAAAAGACCGACGTGGGTCCGCTGATCAGCCTGGAGGCAGCCCGGCGAGTCGAGTCCTGGGTACAGGAAGCGGTCGAGGGCGGGGCAAAGCTGCTGACCGGCGGAAGACGTGATCAGGCCTTCTACTCCCCGACCGTCCTGACTGAGACGCGCCCGCAGATGCGCGTCAATTGCGCGGAAGTGTTCGGTCCTGTTGTGACCCTCGAGCCCTACGACTCTTTTGAAAAAGCGCTGAAGGAAGTCAATGACTCTCCTTACGGCTTGCAGGCCGGCGTATTCACCCACGACACCCGAGCGATTTTTCGCGCCTTCCAGGAGTTGCAGGTCGGCGGGGTGATGGTCAATGACGTGCCCAGCTATCGCGTGGACCACATGCCCTACGGCGGAGTGAAGGATTCGGGCATGGGGCGCGAAGGCGCGCGCTATGCCATCGAGGAAATGACCGAACGCAAGATCCTGGTGATGAATTTGGGAGGGTAGGGGCGACTCCGACCGGGTCCGGTGATTGCGGCGTGGCGTACGGCGCCTCCTATCGTTGAAGTGTCAGAAATGCGATCAAACGGAAAGCAGCCGCCGGAGGTAGACATGGCTGGCCCAGCGAATGCAATTCCCCGCACGGCTGTTCAGGGATACCGAAAGGGACAGTACTTGATCAGCACAGACCCCGCCAAGCTGGACGTGAACGGCATCCATGCGTTCCTGTCCCGGTCTTATTGGGAAACCGAGGGAATACCAAAGAAGACCGTCGAGCGGTCCATCCGAGGGTCGCTGTGCTTTGGTGTTTATGATGGTCCCCAACAGGTGGGATTCGCGCGGGTGATAACGGACGGCGCCACTTTCGCCTATATCTCTGACGACTACGTCCTGGAGAGTCACCGAGGAAGAGGGTTGGGGAAATGGCTGATGGAATGCATCCTGAGCCATCCTGACCTTCAGGGTCTTCGCCGCTGGACGCTGGTCACACGGGATACCCGGCTCTACGAGAAGTTCGGATTTACTTCCTTGAAGGAGCCGGAAACGTACATGGAAATGGTGAACCCCGGGATCTACAACGAATGAAGGAGCAGCGGTCTTGGCCGGGCAATAGCGAATACCGCTGGGAAGGCGAAAACGTCACCGTGGCGCGCGGCGCGAGGGTGGCTCGCCTGACGCGCCCATGACCTGGGTAGAGCGGGGGCCTTGTGGGAATGGTGCACACCGCCGGTTTTTAGTTGAAAAGGCTGCGTCTTGCAAGCTAGGATAGGGTGAATTTTCGAGCCCGCCGGAGAGGAAATAATGCTGTGAACGCGCTATTGATCTATCCCGAGTGGCCGGATACGTACTGGAGCTTCAAGCACGCTCTGCCCTTCGAGGGCAAGCGCTCGGCCTACCCGCCGCTGGGTCTGCTGACCATCGCTCCCTTGCTCCCCAAACATTGGAGGAAGAGGTTGGTGGATACCAACGTGCGCCCGCTGACCGACGCCGATCTGAAATGGGCTGACGTCGCTCTGCTGAGCGGCATGCTGGTGCACAAGCACGACCTGCTGGCAATCCTGGCGCGCTGCCGTGCCCGGGGATTGCCGACAGTAGTCGGTGGGCCGGTGACCAGCAGCGTGGAAGAGCTTCCCCAGCATGCCGACCACGTGGTGATTGGCGAGGCGGAGGAACTCGTCGCCGGCCTAGCCGCCGACCTGGAGCAGGGCACGGCAAAACCGGTCTATCGCGCCCCCGGACTGCCCATGCTGGAAAAGACCCCGTTGCCCGACCTGAGCCTCATCAATTTCAAGTACTACAGCGCCACGGGTATCCAGTACTCGCGGGGGTGCCCGTTTAATTGTGAGTTCTGCGACATCATTGAGATTTACGGGCGCATCCCGCGGACCAAGCCACCGGCTCAGGTGGTCGCTGAGCTCGAGCAGCTCTACGAACACAAGTGGCGGGGTTCGGTGTTCATTGTCGACGACAATTTCATCGGCAACAAGAAAAAGGTCAAGGAACTACTGCCGGTTTTAGCCGAATGGAATGTGCGGCACGGGCGGCCGTTCACTTTCTTCACCGAGGCGTCGGTGAACTTAGCCGATGACCCGGAGCTCCTGCAGCTGATGAAGCAGGCGGGCTTCATCCGGGTTTTTCTGGGCATCGAAACCCCGGTGGAAGCAAGCCTGAAAGAGGCCCAGAAACTGCAGAACACCCGCCGCAGCCTGCTGGACAGCGTGCGTCGCATCCAGCAGTACGGTATGGAAGTGATGGCGGGGTTCATCGTGGGGTTTGACAACGACCCCGAGGATATCTTCGATAAGCAAGTGGAGTTTATCCAGGAGAGCGCCATCCCGCTGGCGATGGTGGGACTGCTCCTGGCGCTTCCGGGCACGCAGCTCTACCGCCGGCTTCTCAAGGAAGGGCGCATCGTGGATGAGGGGCACGGAGACAACATGGATTGCCGGCTGAACTTCGTTCCGAAGATGAATCCGCAAAGGCTGCTCGAAGGATACCGGTCTATTCTTCGGCGCATCTACGAGCCGGACGCATACTACGAGCGGGTGCGGCGATTTCTATCCCAGTACCATCCTGCGCACCATGCGCGTCGCGCGTTTTCGGACTATCTAGCCCTGGCCCGCTCTATCCTGAAGCAAGGGGTATTGGGGGAGGCCCGAACCAGCTACTGGAAATTCTTCTTTGAAGCTGCCACGCGCTACCGCCATACGTTTGACACGGCCATCATGCTGGCCATCATGGGGTATCACTTCCAGAAGTTGACCCGGGTGGTCTGCCGCGAGGACTAGGGCCGTTCCAATTCTCTAGGGCTATTCCCCCTGGGCCATGTCAGCGAGGCGGCTCTGACTCGGCGGGCACGGTTGCGTTTTCGTCCGAGGGTTGGTTTTCCACGCGGTTGGCGAGTTTCTTCTGCGCACGGCGTTCAGCCTTCATGCGCTGCTTTTCCAGTCGCTTCATTTCCTTCTGTCGCTTTTGGAATGTGGTTGCCATGGGGTCTCCTTGATCGGGCGCGGACAACGCCGCGATCGGCAAAGACTTCGTTGGACGCTACCAGCGGGGTTCGCGCGGCTGGCGCGCGGCTTCGCGGTAGTCCTCGTTTGAGAATCCGCCGCGGCCGCGGCCGCCACTGCCGCGTGGGCCGCTCCGCTCCGGCTTGGGGCGCGCTTCATTCACCTTCAGGCTGCGCCCGCCGACCTCTTTTCCGTCGAGAGCCGCAATGGCCTTGGCCGCCTCTTCGTCATTGGCCATTTCTACAAAGGCAAAGCCGCGGGCCCGGCCGGTTTCGCGGTCCGTCGCCAAGTGCACGCGCGTGATCTGTCCGAACGGTTCGAACAGCGCACGCAATTCGCTTTCCGTCGTCTGGAAACTCATGTTGCCAACAAAGAGATTCTTCATTTCTGCTACGCTCCTTCACCCTGTGCAGCGCCGGTGGCGAGGTGTCGCGGCACCCGGCCGGATTCTGATGGCTTGGAAACAGCGATCAGGAATCGGACAGATACGCCTGAGGCAGGCCGCAAACGACGCCCCGGGGTGCAACGACGCAACCCGGCTTCTTGAGAATGCAGAGCCATTTTAACACAGTTGCCGGCAAAAATCCCCACTGTCAAGGGCCAGAGGGTTCGGACGGATTGTCAGGCCCGCGCGCAAGGATCAAAGGGTAGAGGAGGTTTTGCAAGAGCTTTTGATGATGCGAAATCCACGTGTTTTCGGCCACGAACCGGCGTCGCAGCTGTCCTGAGGGATAGCCCTCACTTATGAACACAGGAAGAAAGAAGGGTCGAGAAGACCGCGCGGAGCTCCGCTTCCGAGTAGACCGCCGGAAAGTGCGATGGCCGCGCCAGCAATTGGTCGCGAAGCATGCCTTCGACGGCGCCCATCAGCGCGGAGCGGAGCGCCTGCGGGTGGATCTGCTGTGAAAGCTCACCTTTGGCGGCCATTTCCTTCAAGATTCCGTCCATGGTTTTCACAAATTCAAAGAAACCCGGGACGAGTACGACCATGTGGCCGTCGCCGCGGATGCGGCGCCCCTCCAGCAGAAATAGAGTCCGCAGTTCGCGGTCCTTTTCCAGGAAGGTGAGCACCATGTCAAATAGGATTTTGAGCTTGTCCGTCGGCGAAGGGATCTTTTCAATGGCCAATCGCAACGCCGGATTGATCAGCTCCCAGGCCTCCTCGAAAATAGCCTCCAGAAGGCCCTGTTTGTTGGTGAAGTGTTTGATGAGCTGGGACTGGCTAGTGCCCGCCAGCCGACAGATGGCTGCGGTGGTCGTGGCCTCGTAGCCCTGCTTGGCGAACAGGGCTTTGGCCGCCTCGCGCATGCGTTCCCGGCTGGAAGTCATTACCGAAGTCTTCTGGGTGGGCATCTGTCACCTCCGTCGCCCCCGAACGACTAATGCGGAGCGCAATGATACTACGCCTTGAGCGGGAGGGGAATTCCGCGGGAGGGCCAGGCCTTCTCCGCCCGCCAGGGGCCTCGCAAGAAGGGGCTGGGCGCAGTAAAAATAGGGCTTGACAGGCCTCCATAGTTTTGCAACTATTCGCCACCGAGTTAGAGCTACTCAAAGTGGTAGTGATACGACTGGAGCGGCGAGTGGGCGAACAGGGCGCTCTAGCGGTGAGTCTGGGCGAGCGTAGAGGTGTTCGGAGGGAAATCTTCGCTTGACCAAGCTCCGGTCTTCAATCCTTGGCAACCACGAAAATCCTCTCAAAGGAGAAGATTGACCAAATGGCGCGTAGAAACTCGTTTCTCCACGCAGGGGTCTGGCCAGTCTTGGGGATTTTGGCTCTGTTTTTGTCCGCGAAAGTTCCCACTGCTGCGGCGCAAAACCGCAACGATTTCACTGAAGCAATTCCCCAGCTTGCTCCTTCGACCAACGTTGTCATCGTTAAATTGAGCAGTCCGCCAGTGGCCAGCGCCCCGGAAAGCACACCCCAGGCGGGCGAGCAGCTGTCTTGCACGGGCGCCGCTGCGCGGGACTACGGGCGGCAACTGGACGGCCAGCAGGCCGACTTCATCAACTACCTGCGAAGTGCCGCACCGGCAGCGCAGGTCCTTCGCCAGTTCAAAGTGGTGTTCAACGGCTTGGCAGTGGCACTGAACGGAACCGACAAGTCCGTGGTTCTGGCGGGGCCGCACGTGGCAGGGTTGAGTTTCAGCCGGCGATTTGCCCCCACGATGAACGTCAGCCATGGGGTGATTGGCACGCAGGCGCTCTGGGCCGCGCTGGGCGGGCCGAGCAAGGCCGGATTGGGGATTAAGGCGGGCATCATCGACTCCGGTATCGATCAAACCCATCCTTTCTTGACGGATCCCTCCCTCCCCGTGGCCGACGGCTTCCCGCAGTGCGATATTCCGGCCAACTGCCAGTTCACCAGCAAGAAAGTGATTGTAGCGCGCGCGTACCCGCAGGACGGCACAACCAGTGCGAAGGGAGCGCAGGAGCATGGCACCCACGTCTCCGGGACGGTCGCCGGGCTGAGCGGCACCGCCGCCCCGTTTGCCACCGCTCCTTTAAGCGGGGGGCTCCGAAGGCCTATCTTGGCAACTACAACGTGTTCCCGGGCAATACCACCGGTGCTTCGGAGCAAGACATTATCACCGCGCTCGGCGACGCGGTTTGTGACGGCATGAATGTGGTCAACATGAGTCTGGGCGGTCCGGTGATGCTGCCGGGGCCGGACCCGCTCGAGGATGCTGTGAACAGCACGGTAGACGCATGCTTGGTGGTGGCAGTTGCCGCGGGCAACTCGGGCCCCGGCTCTGAGACCATCGACAGCCCGGGCATAGCCGAGAAGGCACTGACCGCGGGCGCTACCACGAACCCCCACTTTATCGGCATCAGCGTGAATACTGCCAGCTCTAGCTTCGGTGCAGCAGTCGGGGAGTTTGCCTCCTACAATCCGTCAGTCACAGGGACCTATGTCAAATGGGACCCGGCTCTCCCAACCTCAGGTGAAGCTTGCCAACAGTCACTGAACCCCGCCTTTCAGGGCAAAATTGCCCTGATCCGACGGGGGAGTTGCACCGTCACTACTAAGATCCGAAATGCGCAAAACGCGGGCGCCATCGGCGTGCTGATCTCCAATAACGTGGCCGGCGACCCCGTGGCCATGGCGCATGATGGTACGGACCCCAAACCCACCATCCCTGCCGCCATGATCAGCAAGAGCGACGGCGCAGCAATGCGTTCGGCCGCACCGAGCACCGTAACCGTGGACGACTCACAACAGAAGGAGTTCTTGACCGGGAGTGTTGACATCATCGCGGGTTTCAGCTCGCGCGGGCCGACACCGTTCACCGCCCGGATCAAACCTGACGTAACGGCGCCAGGAGTCAATGTCTACTCCTCAGTGCCCAACGGCGGTTTTGCTCTCTTCCAGGGCACCAGCATGGCCACGCCGCATGTGGCCGGCAGCGCCGCGCTCCTGAGGCAGTTGCATCCGAGGTGGTCGCCGCAGGACATCAAGTCGGCGCTGAGTAGTTCGGCGAAGCGCCCGGTCTTCGATCACGTGAACGGCACGGCTGCTGTCACGGTCATGGACCGGAGCACGGGTCGCATCGATCTCACCCGCGCCGGGTCAGTCGTGGCCACTTTCAACCCCTCCAACGTCAGCTTCGGGAAGCGACTGCCGCTGCTGCCTTTCAGCGACCAGCGGACGATTGTCGTGAAGAACACGGGCAACTCGACCCGGACGTACAGCGTAGCGGTGGAACAAACTTCGAGCGATCCGAGCTTACTCGTGCAGCTCAGCACCCCGACCCTCACCCTTGGCCCCGGCCAGAGCGGCACGGTCGTACTCACGATCAGCGGCAGCCTGATCCTGATGGGCGAATTCGAGGGTGACGTCGTCTTCAGAACCGTCACAGAAACCGCGGGCCTGAGGGTGCCTTACTGGGTGTCTTTCAATCCGTAAGAGAAAGTAACGGAGGGCTGTCATGCAAAGACATCCAAGTGTGGTGGGTGAACGTGGTGGGCGTGGATGACGCGCTCCTCGGCATTCGCGACCCCTGCAACATCACTTTGGGGGCCAGGTATGGGGCCGCTGGAACTTTTCCATCCGGCCACATTCGGATTCGTCAGTGGCGAGGATCGCCCGCATGCTGTTCGCAGCATGGTTCGTTGAACGCAAATGTCATGCCGGAGAATAAAAAATGAGATGGTTCACAAGAATAACGGCAGCGGCATGTTTGCTGTTGTTGTACGTTCCGTCTGCTTTTGCTCAGGCCATCAACCGGCTCCCGGCCGCGGCGCAGGGGCAGGTGAAGAAGAAGGCTGACTTCTTGTCCGGTGCCGCCAATGCATTTTTCTTCGGCCCATCTTCGAACGATACCAATCCTGCCGAAGCAGGGTGCACCGGCGAAAACCTTCCGATGTGTCCGGGACCCAACGTTCAGGTGAACAACCCGGACGAGGACTCGGTGTTCGCGGGCGGCGCGCGCATTGCCCGATTCCGCGGCCAGAGCGAAACCACGATTGCAGTTTCAGGGCTAAACATGATGGTCGCCTGGAACGACGCGACCGGCTTTTTTGTTCCGACCAAAGGGCTGAGCGGAGTGGGGTACTCGACCAACGGCGGGCAGAGCTGGTGTGATGCGGGAGGGTTCTACAATCCCAGCCAAACACCTACTCCGTATGGCGACAACAGCATGGTAGTCGATAACCAAGGCAATTTCTTCACCTCGTATCTTCATCTGCCCACGGCCGGGGTGGTCACCTCGGCACTGGGCGTGTCGCGAGTACCTTCCGCCACGCTTGCGACTCGTGGATGTCCGCCCAACCTCGCCGGAGAAAACAACATCGGTGCGCTGCCGGTAGTCGCCGCGGCTTCCCCGAGTGATTTCCTGGATAAAGAATGGCTGGCCATTGATCCCACTCCACACCCTGGAACCGGCAAGCAAACCATGTACATCTGCTACACCCGTTTCGTCGGGTCTCTCGGCGGAGTAGGTTTCGGCGACGGACAGATTGAAGTCATCCGCTCGCTGGATGGCGGGCAGACGTGGAACGGTTTCCTTCCCCAAGGCACGCCGGGCGGTCCCGTCATTGTGCAGCCCGACCAGGTGACGCTCACCGAGGACGTCGTCAATCAGGGCTGCTACATCACCGTGGGACCCAGCCACGAAGTTTACGTGGTCTGGGAAAACGGCTGGTTGGTGAATGGCAACGGCGACCCCAGCGGTAACAGACCTAGTATGCGGTTCGCCAAGTCCACCGACTATGGTCTTACCTTCACAGCGCCCAAGGTAATCGCGACCTTTAACTCGCTGGCGCGGCGCTCGCCCGCGGGCTACAACCGGACCCGCATCGATGATTTCCCCAAAATCGCCGTGGATCGCAGCCCGAGTCCCAATCGTGGATCGCTATACGTGACGTGGCAGGCGGCCCCCGCGGTGCGCTCGCCGCTGGCGGACATCCTGGTGGCGATTTCACGAGATGGGGGGAATACCTGGCAGGCGCCAATTGTGGTCAATTCGGACACGCCCGGGAGAAACCTGCACTTTATGCCGGCGATCAGCGCAGACGATTACGGCAACATCAACCTCATCTTCTACGACCGCCGAGAGAACCCGTTCACGCCGGCGCCATTCACGGCGAGCACGAGCGGACCGGATCCCAATGACTCCGGGCTGACAAACCTCTTTGCGGCGCAGATCCCGGTCACCGGGCCCGTGGTCAACTGGAAAATCACCAACATAAAGAGTGATTGGCTCAACGCGCGATCCAACATCGCTCCCAATTTCGGGGATTACATCCACGCGGTCAGCGTAGGGGGCGAGCTTCACGCCACCTGGGCCGACTCGCGCAACGATCGCACGCCTTCGCCGTTCTACTCACGTAACGTGCCGCAACAAGGAGAGCGGTAGCAGGGTCATTTGCAGATAGAAAGGCATGCACGGGGCGGGCCGGGCGAGCCCGCGTCTGCACAACACCAAGAATTGATAGACAGGGCCTGACCGCTTTCTGCCCGCAAGACCGGAACGCTGCCCACCTGCTACAATTGCCGCTACAGTGCAGGCATCCATTGCGGAGTACCGGCCGGCGCGCAGTGTGCTCGGCAGGGCCCGGGTGGCGGAATGGCATACGCGGGGGACTTAAAATCCCCTGCCCCTAACGGGGCGTGTGGGTTCGACTCCCACCCCGGGCATTCCCATAAAAAATCTCAGCGGCGATTGGGGGAGAAGCCCGCATCGGTTGCTGGGAAACGCCCACGCTGGATATACTAGGATTGGGGCGGGGCAACCGTAGGTGGGATTGCCTTTCGGGAAGCGGGACTTTCCCTTCGCGACATCCTCGACAGTGAGGAGCGACACGGTCAGAAGGACTGTCTTCGGATGAGCATGAGCACAGAATCCGCGGGACCTGATCTTTCCTCGTTAAAGATTGAGGAGCGTTCCCGCCCCGGCGGGCGAGCGGGCCAGCGGCTGGGTCTATTGGCAGCCGGTCTGGGCGGGCTGGTTCTCTTGGCGGGTCTGGTGTTCGCGTTCAAGGGCCAGAAGCCCACCGTCGAGGTGGGCGTGGCGCGGAGCGCCGAGGATCCCAAGGCCGCGGCGATGCTCAACGCCAGCGGCTACGTCACGCCGCGCCGACGCTCCACGGTGGCGGCCAAAATTACCGGGCGGGTCGCCCAAGTTTATGCCGAAGAGGGGATGCGCGTCCGGGCGGGACAGGTTCTGGCCAAGCTGGATTGCGGGGAGTCGGACTCGCGGCTGGCCTCCGCGAAGGCAGACCGCGAGGCGACCTCAGCATCGATTGCGGATCTGGAAGTGAACCTGGCCAACGCCGAGCGCGAGCTCAGGCGCGCTCAAGAGCTACAGGCGTCGGGAGTAGAAAGCGTCCAGGCACTGGATCGGGCGCGGACGACGGCCGATAGCCTGCGGGCGCGCATTGCACTAGCGAAAGAGCAGGTTCGCGCCGCGGAGGCGCGCATTGGGGTGGCTCAACAAGACGTGGAGAACTGCACGGTGCGCGCGCCGTTTGACGGCCTGGTGGTCTCGAAGGACGCCCAGCGCGGGGAGATGGTATCGCCGATTTCGGCCGGCGGCGGGTTCACGCGCACGGGCATCGCCACGATTGTGGACATGGAGTCGCTCGAAATCGAAGTGGACGTCAACGAATCCTATATCGCTCGGGTGAAGCCGGGCCAAAAAGTCAGCGCGACCCTGGACGCCTATGCGGATTGGCAAATTCCTTCCAAGGTGCGCACCATCATCCCCACGGCCGACCGCCAGAAGGCTACCGTGAAAGTGCGCATCTCGTTCGACAAGCTGGACCCCCGGATCCTCCCGGACATGGGCGTGAAGGTCGCATTCCTCGGGGATGAACGGGCCAGTTCGAGTCCGGGCGGGAAGCCCGACCGCCCGAAAGCGCTGATCCCGCGCTCAGCGTTGCGCGAAGAGAACGGCAGGCAGGTTGTGTTCCTGGTGCGCGAGGGCCGGGTGGAGCGGCGCGTCGTGAGCCTGGGCACAGAACGCGGGAGCGACGTGGAGGTGCTGGCCGGCGTCTCGCCCGGAGATCTGGTGGTCGTGAAGGGGCCGGAGGGCCTGCGGGACGCTCAGGCCGTGGAGGTGAAGCGATGAGGAGCGCAAGATATGGTGCGCATTGACGGGGGCGGGAATGCGGATAGTCTGGTCCGCGTGCGCGGCCTGGACAAGCAGTACCAGCGCGGCAGTGAGGAGACGCACGTCCTCCAAGGCCTCAACCTGGACGTGGATCGGGGAGACTTCGTCGCGTTCATGGGCCCCAGCGGTTCGGGAAAAACGACGCTGCTGAATCTGATCGGCGGCCTCGACGTGCCCTCGGCGGGAAGTATCACGGTAGCCGGCGACGAAATCACGCACATGTCCGCGCGCAAACTGACCGCTTGGCGCGCCCGGCATGTGGGCTTCGTGTTTCAGATGTACAACCTGGTTCCTGTGCTGACGGCGTATCAGAACGTGGAGCTGCCGCTGCTGCTCACGAAACTTTCCGCAGCGGAGCGCCGCAGACACGTGGAGACAGCTTTGGGGGTCGTGGGACTCACCGATCGCATGCATCACTACCCCCGGCAGCTCTCCGGCGGCCAGGAGCAGCGCGTGGCCATTGCCCGAGCCGTCGTCTCGGACCCCACGTTTCTGCTCTGCGACGAACCAACCGGGGACTTGGATCGCAAGAATGCCGATGAGATCATGGATTTGATCGGACGTCTGGTGCGCGAATACGGCAAGACGGTTCTGATGGTGACGCACGACCCGGTGGTGGCGCAACGCGCTCAGGTCGTGCTGCATCTCGAGAAGGGCGTTCTGGTAGAGGCTGCGAAAGGAGTCGGCGCGGCATGAAATTCCTGCCCCTTATCCTGGCTAATCTGTTCCGTAAAAAGATCCGCACGCTGCTGACCATCGGCTCCTTTGCGGTGGCGCTGTTCTTGTTCGGGCTGCTGATCGTGGTCCGCGGGGCCTTCAGTCAGGGCGTGGACGTCGCGGGGGCCGACCGGCTGCTCGTGATCAACAAGGTGTCCATCATTCAGCCGTTGCCGCTCTCCTACCGCGATCGCCTGCTGCGGATTCCCGGCGTCAAGCAGGTTACTTTTGATTCCTGGTTTGGAGGCGTTTATCAGGACGAACGGAATTTCTTTCCGGTATTTGCCGTGGATACCGAGAACCAGATGGCCCTCTATCCGGAGTTTGTGGTGCCCCAGGACCAGTGGCAAGCCTTCGTGGCCGATCGTGAGGGCGCCATTGTCGGCGAGGGCCTGGTGAAGAGATTTGGCTGGAAGATCGGGGACCGCATTCCCATCAAGGGCACCATCTATGCGGGCGCGTGGGAGTTCAATCTCCGGGGGATCTACCGCGGAACGCGGGTCCAGGACGACACCAGCCAGTTCTGGTTCCACTGGAAGTATCTCGAGGAGCGGTCGCGACTCAAGGGCTATGTGGGCTGGTACACCGTGCGCGTGGCCAACCCAGACCAGTCGGCTCAGGTGGCCAAGGCCATTGACCAGGAGTTCGCGAATTCTCCCTGGGAAAGCAAAACAGATACGGAGAAGGCTTTTGCCGCCTCCTGGGTCAAGCAAATGGGGAATGTCGAATTCCTGATTCTGAGTATCGGCGGCGTGGTGTTCTTCACGCTGCTGCTGGTGACCGGGAACACCATGGCCATCGCCGTGCGCGAGCGCATCGGAGAACTCGCCGTATTGAAAGCCGTGGGATACTCCGACGCAGCGGTTCTGGTGCTAGTGCTGGCGGAGTCCCTGCTGGTCGCCGCCGTGGGCGGGGGACTGGGCTTGGTGCTGGCCAAGCTCTTCACACTAGGAGGCGACCCGACGCGCGGCCTGCTGCCCTATTTTTATCTGCCCCCGGCCGCGATGGTCAGCGGCGTGGGCGTGGCGCTGGTGGTCGGCGTGCTTGCCGGGATCCTGCCGGCGCTCTCGGCGATGCGCCTGCGCGTAGTGGACGCGCTTCGTAAGGTCTGATCATGGCCATCCCCGTCGTTTACAACCTGCGCAGCGTGAAGGCGCGCTGGACCTCGGCCGTCGTGGCGGTGCTGGGGATTGCCGGGACCGTGGGCGTGTTCGTGGCCATGCTTGCGCTAGCGCGCGGGTTTCAAGCCACGCTCGTGCGCTCCGGCTCCCAGCGCAATGCCATCGTGCGGCGGGCAGGAGCGACCTCGGAGATCGATGGCGCGGTGACGCTCGAGCAGGAACGCGTGATCGAAGACCTCCCGGGCATCGAGCGTTCGGGGGATGGGCCGCTGGTGAGCCCGGAAGTGGTGGTGATCGCCAACTTTCCTTTCAAGTCCTCCGGAACGGACGCCAATGTCCAAGTCCGCGGGGTTTCTCCGAAAGCCCTCCGGGTTCGCGACAACGTGAAGATCGTGGCCGGACGTTTCTTCCAGGCCGGGTTGAACGAGCTGGTGGCGGGGAAAAATGCGGCGCGCAGCTACGCCGGGCTGGATTTGGGCGACACGGTGCAGTTCGGCGGCGGCCGATGGACGGTGGTGGGGTTATTTGACGCCGGCGGCACGGCCTTTGATTCCGAGGTCTGGTGCGACGCGAATGTGCTGAACCAGGTCTATCATCGGCCGCAGAACGTCTATCAGTCCGTAACCGCGCACCTCACCTCGCCCGCGGCCCTGCAGGCGTTCAAGGACGCGCTGATGGCCGATCCGCGGCTCACCCTTCAAGTGGACCGCGAAGTGGACTACTACGACAAGCAGTCACGCGTGCTGACGAGTCTGATCGTCGTCCTCGGCTCGATCGTCGCCGCGGTGATGGGGGTTGGCGCGGTGTTTGGCGCGCTCAATACCATGTATTCGGCGGTCGCTGAACGCTCGCGAGAGATTGCCACGATGCGGGCCCTGGGCTTCGGCGCCGGCAGTGTGGTGCTGTCGTTCGTCATCGAAGCGCTGTTCATCTCTTTTCTGGGCGGTGCCCTGGGCTGCCTGGCCGTGTTGCCGCTGAACGGCTTCACCACGGGCGCAATGAACTGGCAGACGTTTTCCCACCTCGCCTTTGCCTTCCGGGTCACTCCGTTGCTGCTGCTCTCCGGACTGTTTTTCGCGCTCCTGATGGGCGTGGTGGGCGGTGTGCCGCCCGCCATCCGCGCGGCGCGCCGGCCGGTGGCCGTGGCCCTGCGCGCGCTCTGATGCGCTCGACTCCCTCATCTTGACACGGAAGGGAACGCGGAGAAGGATCGGGGTGAACTCCTCCCCCAGCGAGCACAGGGTACCCGCCGGGCAATGTTTTCAGCGAGCGGCGCGGTTCGGGTGCAGCGCGGCGGGAGTGGTGCCGCGGATGGAGGCGTCCAAAAGCTCGACCATGTGCAGCACGGGGATGGCGCGGCCGGCGCGCTGGAGGCCTGCACCGATTTGCAGCAAGCAGCCAGGATTGCTGGAGACAATCAAGTCGGCGCCCGTAGCCAGGCAGTTCAGCACCTTGCGGTCGCCCAACTCCTGCGCCGGGCCCGGCTCGATGAGGTTGTAAATTCCCGCTGAGCCGCAGCAAATCGCCGCGTCGGGGATTTCCAGCACCTCGAGCTGCGGGATGGACTTGAGCACCTGGCGCGGCTGCGCGCGCACGCCCTGAGCGTGCTGCAAGTGGCAGGCATCGTGGTAGGCCACGCGCAGCGGCAGCGGATGGCGCGGCGCGCGCGGTTCGAGCTCGGCCAGCAGTTCGGAGATGTCCTTGCACTTGGCCGAAAAGGCTTTGGCGCGGGCGGCGTAGGCCGGGTCATCACGCAGCAGGTAGGCGTAGTCCTTGAGATTTGAGCCGCAGCCGGCGGCGTTGATGGCGATGGTATCCACCTCGGCGCGCTCGAAGACGTCGATCAGCCGCCGCGCCATGGCCAGCGCCTGCTCTTCCTGCCCGGCATGGATCAGCAGCGCGCCACAGCAGCCCTGCTCCCGTGGGATGAACACCTCGCAGCCCTCCGCCGCGAGCACGCGCGCCGTCGCGGCGTTCACCTGGGGATAGAACACGCGCTGGACGCAGCCCATCAGAACGCCGACGCGGCGGCGCGCCCAGCCCTGCGCCGCGAAGTGCGCGGGCATGCGGGCGCGCAGCCCGCCAAGAGAAAGCGCTGGCAACAAAGCCTCGAGCGAGCGAAGCCGCGCGGGCAGAAGCTTGGTGAGACCCGCGCGCCGGGCCAGCCACGACAATCCCAGCCGCTGGTAGAGCCACGCTGGCGCGAGCAACAGGCGCATCCGGCCGGGATGCGGGAAGAGCGCAAAGATCAGCCGCCGGAATAATCTCTCCGCCCTCGGGCGCGGGTACAACCGCTCAATTTGCGCCCGAGTAGCCTCAATCAACTTGTCGTACTTCACTCCCGAAGGGCACGCCGTGACGCAGGCCATGCACCCTAAGCAATGGTCGAAGTGGCCGACGTAGGTGTCCGTCAGGCTGACCTTGCCCTCGGTGCCCAACTTCATCAGGTAAATGCGGCCGCGGGGCGAGTCCATCTCCTCGGTCCACAAGGCATAGGTGGGGCAGGTGGGCAGACAAAAGCCACAGTGAACGCACTCATTGATGAGCTCGATCGGCGGAGGGTTATGGTCGTCGAAGACACTCGCCGCCGGTGGGCGGTTTTCCGCAGCGGCCTCGGTCATCAGATACCCCCAACGAACCGGTGCGGATTGAGTGTACCGCCCGGGTCGAGCTGTTCTTTGACGCGGCGGATCAGCGCCTGCGCGTCTCCGGCTGAGCCCCACACGTCAATTTCCTTCTTGACCGCAGGTGGGCAGTGCAGCACGACGAGCGACCCGCCGAGCTGCTCGAGCTCGCCGCGCAGCTTAGCCGCCGCGGCAACCAGCGGCTGCGCCTGCGGCCCGGCCAGCCGCAGCGCACACACGCCCACCGCCTGGGCCACCACTTTCCATGCTAGCCCCTGCGACCCTGCGACACGCCCGACCAGATCACAGAGCGCGCTCAATTGCGACGGCAGCACGCTGCACTTGGCAATCAGCGCCGGCTCGGCCCCGCTCCAGACCGCTTGGCGGGCGTCCCAGGGCTCTTGCGACGGGTCTGTTGGCCTCGCGTCTGCAGCCAGTTTCAGCACATGACCCACTTGCGCCTCGATGCCGGCAGCGGTGCCCTCGAAGCGCACGTCGAGCTGCGGCGGGCCGTCGGACTGCGCGCGCAACTGCAAACCGGTGAACGCCAGCTTGGAATCCTGCACGGCGAGCACGAGCTTGCCCAGCGTGGCCGCAGAGCTCGCGGTGAAGCTCAGGGTGCGCGTTTCGCGGGGCAGCGGATAGAGCCGGAAGACAGCCTGCGTGATGACGCCCAGCGTGCCGAGCGAGCCGGTGGCCAGCTTGGGCAGGTCGTAGCCCGCGACGTTCTTGACCACCTTGCCCCCGCTCGCGGCGAGCGTGCCATCGGGCAGAGCCAGGGTGATCCCGATGATCAAATCGCGGAGAGCACCGAAACGCACGCGCATGGCGCCGTTGTCGTTGGTCGCCAGAATGCCGCCAATCGTGGCGCGCTCGGGCCAGAGGGCATCGAGCGCCAAGCGCTGCCCGTGCTCAGCGAGCGTGCGCTGCAGGCGTTCGACCGTGCAGCCGGCTTGCACCGTGGCGGTCATGTCCGACCAGGCGTGCTCCAACACTTGATCCAGCCGGGCAGTCGAAAGGATCAAGTCCAATCGCCGGGGAGGATTGCCCCAGCCGAGCTTTGTGCCGCCGCCGCGGGGCACGACGCTCAGCCCGGCGGTGCTGGCTGTGCGCAGCACGCTGGCGAGCTCTTCGGCGCTGGCGGGCTCGATGACTTTCTCCGGCGCGACGCCATCTACGGCATCGGAAGGCATGGCCGGGCGCAGGTGCTCGGCGCCGACGATTGCGGCGAGCTCGGCCCACGGCGCTACCGGCCGCGCTTTCATCGCGGCTTCAGGTGATTGCGACATGGGAACGTGAAGAGGGAGCCCGGGCCGGAGAGCGCGGGAAGTTGCATCCGCCGTCCCCCAGCGGCGGCAAGCTGCTGCGGTCCAGTAAATTCAGGCTAGAAATATTCGGCCACACCCGCGACCTCCAAGGGATGGGGTTCGTAGGGGCCCTGTTTTTCGGCGCAGAGGCGGGGTCGAGGGAAGATCTTCTCGGGATTGGAAAGCCGCTCGGGGTCGAAGGCGCAACGCACACGCTGCATGGTATCGAGATCGGGCTCCGCGAACATCACGGACATGAACTTCTTTTTCTCCTGCCCCACGCCGTGCTCGCCAGTGATCGAGCCGCCCGCCTTCACGCAGAGCTCCAGGATGCTGAAGGCCAATTCCTCGGCGATGTGTTCCTGCCCGGGGATGCGGCGGTCGTAGAGCACCAGCGGGTGCAGGTTGCCGTCGCCCGCGTGAAAGACGTTGGCGACGCGCAGCCCGGCCTCGGCGCTGAGCCGCTCAATCTCGCTCAGCACCTTGGGCAGTGCCGTGCGCGGGATCACGCCGTCCTGCACGATGTAATTCGGCGAGATGCGGCCCATGGCGGCGAAAGCGGCCTTGCGGCCCTTCCAGATCACGGCGCGTTCCTCATCGGACTGCGCCACACGAATCTCCCAAGCGCCGCAGGAAGTGCAGATGGCTTTCACCTGGGTCATCAGCAGCTCGACTTCCGCCGCCGGGCCATCCAGTTCGACCAGCAGCAGCCCGCCGCAGTCCGGGTAGCCGGCGTGTACCGCCGCCTCGGCCGCCTGGATGGAAAGGGTATCCATCATTTCGATTGCGGCAGGAAGCATGCCGGCGGCGATGATCTCGCTGACGGCGGCACCGGCCTCGTTCGTGGAATTGAACGCCGCCAGCAGCGTCTGGATCAGTTCGGGGCGCTTCACGATGCGCAGAATGATTTTCGTGGCGATGCCGAGCGTACCCTCCGAGCCGACGAAGACACCCGATAGGTCATAGCCCGGCCGGTCGAGCGTCCGGCCGCCGAGGTGGACAAGGGAGCCATCGGGCAGAACCACCTCGAGGCCCAGGACATGCGTGGTGGTGAAACCGTACTTCAGGCAATGCGCGCCGCCGGAGTTTTCGGCGACATTGCCGCCGATGCTGCAGACCTGCTGCGAAGAGGGATCAGGCGCGTAGAAGTATCCTTGCGGAGCCACCTGCTGCGTCACGCTGGAGTTGATCACGCCGGGCTCGACCACGACGCGCGCGTTGGGGATATCCACCTCGAGGATGCGGTTCATGCGCGCCAGGCTGATGACGATGCCAGATTCGATGGGCAGCGCGCCGCCGGAAAGTCCCGTGCCCGAACCGCGGGCGACGAAAGGGATGCGCTCGCGATGGCAGATGCGCACCACGGCCTGGACCTGTTCCGCGGAGGTCGGCAGGAGAACCGCCGAGGGCACGACGCGAAAGTTGGTGAGCCCGTCGCACTCGTAAGTCTGCAACTGCTCGGGCTCGGTGATCAGGCCGCTTTTCCCAACAATGGCTCGAAACTCATCGAGGATGCGAGCGTCCATGGCCCCCTCCCTCCTCGAATCGGTCGAATGACCCCGCCTGGGCGACCTGCGAACTCGAGAAAGAATCCCCTCGCCGCCGGCGCCGACGGGCGATGGGGATGATTGTAACCCCGCTGGCAGGGGGGAGCACGCTTTGTCTATCCCTGTCCGCCCGAGAAGTCTCCCTATTTCACAAACGTCAGGCCGTGCGGCACGGCCCCGGGGAACACGTAGGCGTAGAGCATCACAATGATGCCCACGATCGCTGCCAAGGCAATGGAGTGCCACACGACGAACCGGAAGATGAGGCCCTCGTTGCCGACTTGGTTGGTGGCCGAGGTGGCCACGACGATGGACTGCGCGTCCACCATTTTACCCATCACCCCACCGGTGCTGTTCGCCGCGCACATCAGGATCGGATCGAGGTTGAGCTGCTCAGTAGTGATTCGCTGCAGGCTGCCGAAGAGCGCGTTGGACGAAGTGTCGCTGCCGGTGAGCGCCACGCCGAGCCAGCCCAGGTAGGTGCCGAAGAAGGGGAAGAGCCTCCCCGAGCGCGTGAAGGCGAGTCCCAAGACGGCGTCCAATCCCGAGTAGCGTGTGACGAAGCCCAGTCCTAACATGAAGGAGATGGCGATCATGGCCATGCGCATGCGCACCAGGGTTTTCCAGAAAATTTGCATCAGCGTCACGGGGCCCAGGCCGAGCAGAAAGCTGGAAACGAGGGCGGCAAAGAAGCAGCCTGTTCCGGTGGCCGTGAGCCAGTTGAAGTCGTACCGCGCAGGCTCGGGCGTAGGCTTCCTCACTACCGGCGCCGCCCGGGTGATGGCGTTATGCAGATAGGGCACGTCCCAACCCGGAGGGCCGGGGCGCTTTTTGCCATCCGGGAGCACCACCGAGTACGCCGGCGTGGTGGCCTTGTTCATGGCTAGTTTGACTGACTGGAGTCCCCAGACCAGCACAAATATCGAGAGGACGGCAAAAGGCATCCAGGCCTTGGCCACTTGGGCGGCCGTGTAGGAATGTTTGGCCACCCCTGCGCGCTCGTATTCGGCGCGTTCATCCTCGAATCGGTAGATTGTCTTGGGCTTCCAGAAGCGCAGGAATATCCCGGTGGCGCGGTAGCTCGAACGCAACCACCCCACCAACCCGCAGTCGCGCCAAGCCAGTCAGTGGAACTGCCAAACGAGCTGCGATTGCCACCCAACCGTGGGCGGGCCGATCTGAGATTGACACGAGGGGGTGGCTGGCATATGGTTTTGCCCAAGGATCTATTTGAAATCGGAATTTCAACTAGGCTGTTATTGTGTGCGCTGTGACCAGCTTCGAAAGCTGCAAGATTGATCGTCGGACTTTCCATTTGCCGGCTTCGCAGCAGCTATGGGCGCCACCGCACAAACACCTCGTCTTGAAACACTAACTCAGTGGTTGAATGCCTCCAGTAAGACGCGCGAGATTGCGTTACAGCCATGCCTGGATCGCATTCGGGACATGGACCCCTCGATTCATGCCTGGGTCCAAGTGGCGCCGCAGTGGCCAACCGGAAACGGGAAGCTGTCCGAGATCCCTTTTGGAGTGAAAGACATTATAGAGACGCGGGGCTTGTCTACTGAATACGGGTCGCCAATTTACAAAGGACGAATCGGCACTGCTGACGCCGCCATTGTTCGTGAGCTGCGCCAACGCGGAGCGATCTTGCTGGGAAAGACGCATACTACTTCGTTTGCCTATCTCACGCCGGCGCCAACGCGAAACCCGCACAATTTGGAGCACACACCGGGCGGAAGCTCCAGCGGGTCCGCCGCTGCGGTCGCGGCCGGTATGGTTCCCGTTACGGTCGGAGAGCAAACCTTGGGGTCGGTGCTGCGGCCAGCTTCTTATTGTGGGGTTACCGGATTTAAGCCCAGCTATGGCCTGCTCTCGATGGAGGGTGTGCTTCCCCTCGCGAATAGCCTGGACACACTCGGGTTCTTCACACATACACCGGCCGATATGCTCGCGCTCTGGGAATCGATGGGACATCCCGCGGGCCGGACAGAGGATTTTGCGCTGGGAGCGCCCGAACCCATGCCTGAGGCCGAGCCCGCAATGGCGGCGGCCTTTCAGAATGCGCTCTCACTGTTGCGAAGCGCTGGCGCGTCCATCCGGCTAATCGATATCTCCGGAATGCTTGCCAAACTCTCCGAGGCGGCCAAGACCGTACTGTTCTACGAGTGTGCTCGATTCCACCAGCCACGCTTTAACGAGTACGGCTCCCGTCTCGCGGATCTTGCGGACTTAGTTCGCGAGGGCCTCCAGATCTCTGTGCAGCGGTACGACGATGCCAGGCGGTATATCGCGGAGTGCAAGGCCCAAATGACCGAGAAGTACAAGGCCACACCTGTGATCTTGACGCCTGCCGCCACAGGGCCGGCACCGCTGGGCCTGGCATCGACCGGCGATCCAAGAATGAACGCACCGTGGACCGCCTTGGGAACACCCGCAATCTCCCTTCCCCTGCCGGTTCCGAGCGGGTTGCCGCTTGGGCTACAACTCACCGCAGACCACGGCCAGGATGCGAGAGTGATTCGCACTGCTGTGCGGCTGCAAAGAATGCTCGGAAGCGAACCGGAAAGAGTCCCCGCCTAGGGTCGCTGGTGGCCGGCTCTCAGCGGTCGGTTTCGTTAACGGCCAGACGCTCCCGTACCCACGCAAGGAGCTTGCTAGCCCTTGGATGCCCATCTGCCGCCAGCACGAAGGCCGACCGGAACCACTCCGAGAGGGGGCAGCCCAAGGCACTGATGTCGTCGCTACGGTGCCCTTTGGGCATGGACAGTCGCGCGACAAGTTGAGCCCAGACAGAGGAACCCGCCCTCTCTCTAGAATCGACATCTTCGTCCTGAACCTACTGCGTCGGGAAGGTTGCTTTAGGGCTTTTGAGATTTGGCTTGAATACGTGAATTTGGGAGTAGAAGCGACCATTAAAGAGGTCGAAGCCAGTGGTCGCTATCCTCAATGAGCTTTATTGATCACGATATCGATCTTGCTTGAGCCTACAGGGACGGGGTTACCCGAATAAGTACCGTCGAAAGTACCGGGACGTGCCGGACCCACCATACCGGCAGGATCGATCCGGGCAGTTACATACATCTTCCCCTTGAACGATGAACCTACGAGAGTGATATCTTCGGCTGTGAGCTTGTAGTCGTAGGGAAAACTTGCATCGGCTTCCCGCTTGACTACTAACGCAGGCTTGCTCGGATCGGACGAAGTCGAAGCGATGATCATGAGCAGTGGCGCCTTGCCCACTTTGTCCTTCAAGGCTGGGTCAAGGGTAATAGTTCCTGAGATCGCGGCCTCACTGATTGGAGTCGATGGTGCGCCCGGCGCTGATGTTTTCTGTTCCTGCTTCTTGTCACCTCCGCAGGCGTTCAGCCCGGCCACAACTGCCGCGATGGCTAACATCATCCAGAAGCTTCCAGATGGACACGTCCGTGCTTCCACGTAGAACCTACCATCAACCTTTAACCGCGCCGGTCATTCCCGCCACATAGTGCTCGACGAAAAACGAATAGATCAGGGCCACTGGGACTGAGCCCAACAAGGCGCCTGCCATCAGCTCTCCCCAGTAAAAAACATCGCCCTTGATCAACTCGCTGACGACTCCTACCGGCACCGTCTTGTTAGGGGCATCAAAGATGAATATCAGCGCGTAGAGAAATTCATTCGCCGATAGCGTAAAGGCGAACATCCCCGCCGATAACACGCCCGGTAATGCCAGGGGGAAAATGATCCGGATCATCGCCTGGATCCGGGTCGCCCCATCGATCATAGCTGCCTCTTCCAGCTCCTTCGGAATGGTCCGGAAATAGCCCGTCAGAAGCCATGTGCAGAAGGGAACCAGGAAAGTCGGATAGGCAACGATCAGCGCCCACGGCGAGTTCAGCAGGTTCCAATGCAGGAGCGGCAGGTCGCCGATCACTTCCGAGAGCGGGATGAAGAGGAGCGTGGGTGGCACCAGATAGGTGATGAAGATAAGGACCCCGAAGATGTTCGCGCCTCGGAAGTTGAGCCGCGCCAATGCATAGGCCGACGTGATCCCCGCGAAGAGCGAGATGAATGTAGAAACGATCGCGACGAGGAGGGTATTCCCCAGCCAGCGGATGAAGAGCGTATCCCTAAGCAGCGTCCGCCAATGGTAGAAG
>OBEQ011681695.1_pt1 | contig 32581 bp, 34 predicted proteins | sample 1670901 | NCBI WGS metagenome assembly OBEQ01 (sample SAMEA104232315, study PRJEB22302) | groundwater metagenome | biome: forest; feature: aquifer; material: groundwater | place: USA | collected 2011-08-07 | depth 5.4 m | reverse complement strand
TTTTTCAATATTATATTGCGCAACGGCCAGGCAGTTTTCATCAATATCACTGGCATCTACTTGTGCGTGTGGAAAAGCTTTTGCGCAGGCAATCGCAATGCAAGCGGAGCCTGTACACAGATCTAAAATGTGGTGCACATGGTCAGGCTGCATCCAAGGGGTGAATTGAGTTTGGATAAGTTCTGCAATCGGTGAGCGTGGGATTAACACGCGTTCATCGACATAAAAAGGTAAGCCTGCAAAATAAGCTTCGTGGGTGAGATAGGGCAGCGGTTTGCGTGTCGTAACGCGTTGCAAAATGAGTTCGCGTATCTGTTGTTGCTGCGTGGGGGTAGGGGTCGTGGCAAGCACATCGCGAGAGACACTGTGGGGTAATTGCAATACATGCAACACCAAGGCAACCGCTTCATCCCACGCGTTATCGGTGCCATGACCAAAAAAAAGATCTGCTTTTTCAAATTGGGCTACGGCAAAATCAAGCCATTGGCCAGTGGTGAAGGGTTTTTTCATCGCTGCTAATATTTTCTTGTATAATCAATGGTTTAGAGTATACATCACGCGACTTTAGAATGAAAAAAAATCCCCCGCTTACGCAAGAAGACAGCGAGCTGTTTCATCAAGCGGTGACTTTAGTAAAGCCACTGAAGCCGCGCAACCAAATAACACCTCCTCATTCAACGCTAAAACCCATCAAGCGTGCGCCTGTTTTTTATGAAGATGCGGCGTGCTTAGAAACGGCCCCTTTGGTGAAGGGGGATGAGATATTGTCCTATCGGCGAGAAGGCATTCAACACAGGGTATTTAAAAAACTAAAGCAAGGGGATTTCTCTGTTGACGCTAGGTTAGATTTGCATGGGTTGCGCGTAGGGGAAGCGCAGCAAGCTGTTTTTCGCTTTTTGCTGCAGAGTGTGGCGCGTGGTTTTTATTGTGTGTCGATTATTCATGGCAAGGGCGCAGGGCGTGGCGAAACGTATCCTGTTTTAAAAAATAAATTAAATAATTTATTAAGGCACAGGCAAGAAGTTCTGGCTTTTCACTCTTCCCCTCGCCATCAAGGAGGGGTCGGTGCGGTGAATATCTTGTTAAGGCGATCACAAGAAAATGATGAGTAAGTTTTGTGATAAATCAAATGGGCTGTTTTTCATCCAAGTTTAATGAAGAAAACGGGGGATATTGTTATCATTTTTCTATTCTTTGGTGCGGCTGTATGAGGGAGTTTGATGACGACCAGAACAGAACGTGGATTAATGCTAGCGGGAGGCTTGTTGGGGCTTTTTTTCAGCCCTTTTGTGATGGCTTATACCGCTTACAATATGCATGCTTTAAAACTTGATCAGGGTAGCTTATCAACGGGCTGGCGTGTTTTTTGGGCTATCGCAGGCTTTTTAATCGGTTGCGTCCCTATGCTGGGTCAAGTCATTGGTGCAACAGCAGGTATCTATGTGGCAAAACAGGTTTGTGAGGGTTTCAATTTGACAGCACCAGCAGCAACAGCCGCTGCACAGAGCGCAAAGCGGTTACCATTTGTGCCTAGCGTCAATCCACAGGGGAAGCCGTCTGCTTCTTCTGTTCGTCCTACTTCTTCCCATCAACCTCCTCCGCCGCTTCCCCCTTCCGTTTCAAGACGTGGTCGTGTAGTCGTAAACGCGCTAGGTGGTCACAACGGTTAGTTCACCTTGGCTGAGCTTGAGTGTGAGCGGTGATCCTGCTTTCACGGTGTTAGCGTGAGTGACAACATGGCCTTCTTGTGTGAGCGCAATGGCATAACCCCGCTTTAATGTTGCCAGGGGGCTCAATGTATCTAATGTTTGGCAGCATGCAGCAAGTTGGTGTTGACGCAAAGCAAGGTATTGCTGCATGGCGCGCACAAGGTGTTGCTCAAGATTATCAATCTGCTGAATGCGTTCGCGTAATAGATGTTGCGGGTGTGGTAGACGCAGTTGTAATTGATGCAGCGTATTTTGTTTTTGCTGCAAGAAAGAGTGGATGCCTCGCGTGAGTTGTAAAGTCAATGCGTGTAAGTGTGATAACCACGTTTTTTTATCTGGGGTAAGACACACTGCTGCAGCAGAAGGGGTGGGTGCGCGATAGTCTGCAACAAAATCTGCAATGGTGAAATCAATTTCATGTCCTACGGCTGAAATGGTGGGGATGTGGCTTTTAAACAGGGTGCGCGCGACATTTTCTGTGTTAAATGCCCAGAGATCTTCAAGTGAGCCACCACCGCGCGCCAAAATTAATACGTCACATTCTTGGCGTGTATTTGCGACCTCAATCATTTTTACAATATTGTCTGACGCTAACTCGCCTTGCACGAGCGTGGGATAAATGATCACAGGAATAGCAGGAAAACGTGACTTTAATAGCTTTAAAATATCGCGAACAGCTGCGCCAGTGGGCGAAGTGATGATGCCGATTTGTTTGGGTAACGTAGGTAATGGTTTTTTATGTGCTTGTTCAAACAACCCTTCTGAAGCTAATTTTTGTTTGAGTAACTCAAAAGCACGTTGAAGCTTGCCATCCCCCATTTCTTCAAGTGTTTCAGCGATAAATTGATAATCCCCTCGACTTTCATACAAGCTAATTTTGCCATAAGCAATGACATGCATGCCGTTTTCTAGTTTGAGTTTTAATTTGCGTGCGTGCATCGTGAAGAGAGCGCAGCGTAATTGTGCCTGGCTGTCTTTCAGTGTGAAATAGCAATGACCAGAGCTTGGTGTCACTACATTAGAAATTTCACCTTCAATCCAGAGGGCAGAAAAATTTTCTTCTAAAGACAAGCGTGCGAAACGGTTGATTTGTGTAACGGTATAGATTTTTTTTGGCTGCATAGGTTAGGGATGTGATTGAAACCAACTTTCCAATATTAACTGTGCGGCCACTTCATTAATAGCTTTGCGTGATAAGCCTTTATAACCGTGCTGTGCAAAGATTTTTTCTTTGGCTTCGCGGGTAGAGAGTCGTTCATCCATCCCAAAAACAGGCAAGTGATAATGCGCTTCTAGCGCTGCGGCAAAGGTTTTTGCCGCTTGTGTGATAGCTTGCTCTGTGCCATCCATGTTAAGTGGGACGCCTACGACGATCGCATCTGGCTGCCAAGTTTTTATAAGCTTATCAATATCAGGCCAGTGAGGTTCACCCTGGCGTGCGGTAAGGGTTGTGACAGGGGAGGCTGTACGCGTAAAACATTGGCCGATCGCAACGCCAATGTAGCGCAAGCCAAAATCAAAACCGAGCAATGTTTTTAGGTTATCCATGACCAGTAAAGTTTGAAATAGTGTTGATATCAATGCCCAGGAGTGCTGCAGCGGCTTTCCAGCGTTGTGAAAAAGGCGTGTTAAATAAAATTTCTGAATTGGCAGGCACGCTTAACCAAAAGTTTTGTGCTAGTTCAGTTTCTAGTTGGCCGGCTGTCCAACCCGCATAACCCAGTGTTACCAAGGTGTGAGGGTGGTGTTGACCTGCGGCCATTGACTCTAACACATCACGCGAGGTTGTGATGGCAATACTGTTGTCGATCACAAAAGTAGATCGCCACTGCTGCTGGTCTTGATGCAATACAAACCCACGTTCAGGGTGAAGCGGGCCGCCCAACAACACCGGCAAGTCATTGATATTGTTGTCTTCTGCACTAATGGCCATACGATCAAAGACATCGCCTAACGACAAATCAAGGGGTTGATTGATGATGATGCCTGTTGCCCCCTCTTGGGTGTGCTCACACAGATAAATGACGGCACGATAAAATGTTTCATCCGCTAAAGTAGGCATTGCAATCAAAAAATGATTATGTAGGGGTGAGAAGTGATCAAGCTCACTCATGATAAATGTCGCCCAAAAAAGGTAAAACGGTGAATATTACCACTCGTGTTTTTTTTCGCAAAACTATTTGTGTTTGTTTTAAAACTGGAAATCGGTAAGGTGTTGCGAAGCGTGGGTAGGCTTTTTTTAAGGAATAACCCGCGCCTTAAGGTGTTGGCGTAAACCACCACGCGGCTTCCAATACGGCATTTACTGTGGGCAACAAAAGCCCCCGGGTTTTCTTGCCCACGAAACACATCTAGCTTTAAAATGCGCTCTAACAAATGAGTAGCATGCTGCTCAGGCAATAATGAAGAAATGATTTGGGCAACTTGTGGGCGCTGCTCCCAAAAAACGAGCGCCCCCAGCGTTTTCTCCAGGTATTCGATTTCCATATCGTACATGGCCCATGCTTCCTCGCGACCCGCACCCGTTTGTTAAAGGTAGGTCACGATGAAGGCATTTTGACAAAACTGCGGCCACGTACTGCTTTTTACTTACACAATAAGGAACAATTTATGACATTTGTTGTGACAGAAAACTGTGTTCGATGCAAATACACGGACTGTGTAGAGGTATGCCCCGTCGATTGTTTTTATGAAGGGCCTAATATATTGGTGATTAACCCAGATGAATGCATTGATTGTGCCTTGTGTGAGTCTGAGTGCCCTGTCAATGCTATTTTTTCAGAAGATGATGTGGCAGATGACCAAAAAGAATGGGTTCATTTAAACGCAGAATTGTCTAAGAAGTGGCCTAACATTAACCGTAAAAAAGCAGCCCCTGTGGATGCAGACGAATGGAAAGCCGTGACGGGGAAGCGGCAATATTTAGAAGAATAGGGTATGGATGTTGACTCACGTTTATTGAAAAAACGTGTGGTGGGGGTGTATCCAACCTTTATAAAAACCCAGCATCAATAAAAAAAACAATATGAGCGAGACACTGATGCGCAAAGTCAACGCTTTGACAAGATGGGGTGAACCCGGTTTTTGTTTTAATAAAAAAACCACTGCAGAAAACAAGCTTAAAAGAATAATGACCATGAAAAGTAAGACAATTATTTTGATTAACATGTTGGGTGTTCCCTGATGAGAGGTGACTGCTCAATCCCTGGTGGCAGCTTCAGTGCAATGATACATCCCTCCCTCGGGGCCGTCATTGCGAGCATAGCGAAGCAATCCATTCAATCCCCATGGGCAATTAGGTGCAACCCTACTGAGCTGCTACGATGAAATCGGCTGCGCTGTTATCGTTAGTATTTCTTGTCATCATCAGTGTGTTCATCTCACTGGGGTGCTGGCAATGGCGTCGCGCCCACGAAAAACAACAGCTTTTAAATCAAGCGCATGATAGCACGGTGAACACGCCTTCGCTTGCGCAACTCCTTACGCCGAATAAAGATCTTGCTTATATGTCAGTGCGTGTAGCGGGGCGCTATGATGCAGCGCACACGTTTTATTTAATGAATCAATTTCATCAGCATCAGCTGGGTAGACACGTTGTAACGCCTTTTATCATAGAGGGGGGTGCCGTGTTGTTGGTTGATCGTGGTTGGGTGACAAATGAGGCGGTGATAAATGACGTGCTGCCGACACAACACCTTGTCTTGCAAGGGCGCTTAAAAATAGTAAAAAGAAACCCTTTTATTCATGACAGAATCGATCATCAGCAACCGCTGACGTTATTGCAATATGACCTTCCTTTGCTGTCTGCCCATTGGCATCAGACCCTGTTGCCTGTGGTGTTGTTGTTGGATCCGCAGCAAGCGCATGGGTTTGTGCGCGATTGGGTTGTTACGGTGATGCCACCTGCACGACACATCGCGTATGCGGTGCAGTGGTTTGCTTTGGCAGGGGTTTCTATTATTATTCTCAGCGTTTTGCTTTTGAGACTAAAGAAATGACCCGCAAATTTGTTTTCAGTTTTCTATTTTTGTTGTTTGCAACCCCGCTCATCATCGCTTGGTATGGGGTGTCTCATGGCCGTGGGCCAGGTATGCAAGTGAATCGGGGTTATTTGTTTCGCCCTGCCTTAGCCTTGGGGGAAATGCCCTGGAAAAACATCGACGGCACGCCGTTTTTATGGAAAAATACCGGCCAGCGTTGGGCGATGGTATATGTGGTGCCAAGACAATGTGATGCAGCATGCCATGAAACCCTTTACAAATTACACCAAGTTCAAATTGCTTTAAATCAAGATCAAGATCGCTTTGTGCGGATACTTGTCTTTCTCTCTCCTCCGCATGTCGGTGAGATGCAGAAAATTCATCAGGACGCTAATACAACAGGGATGATATGGCTGACTTTGTCGCAAGCGGCATGGTCAATGCAATTGGAGGCTTATCCCTATAAAAGCCAGGTGATACGCGAAGGAGGTGTATTTGTGCTTGATCCTGCGCAGTGGGCCGTGTTGGCGTATCCAGCCACGCTTAACCCACAAGATTTATTGAAAGATTTGCAGCGTTTAATGAGGGCATTCCACCTTGGGCAAAGTAAAGCTTAAATTTTCTTATCGTTTAGCCATGGCCACGACGTGTTTGGCGTTTGTGGTTGTGATGGTAGGGGCATATACACGCTTAAAAGACGGGGGATTGGGGTGTCCTGATTGGCCGGGTTGCTATGGCCATGTGACCGTGCCCAGTGTGCAACAGTTAGTGTCTGAGCAAAACGCAGCGGCTATTCAGCAACCGCTCGAGGCGCCCAAAGCGTGGGCGGAGATGGTGCACCGTTATTTTGCGGGCTCTTTGTCTTTGGCAATTCTCACATTATTTATTCTTGCGTTAAAAAATAAAAAATTATTAGGAAAAGGATTGGTATTGCCTTGCGTACTCATGGGGCTACTGATTTTTCAGGCAATTTTAGGCATGTGGACGGTGACGTGGCTGCTTTATCCTTTGGTGGTGATGTCGCACCTTGTCGGAGGTATGAGCATCATGGCCTTGCTGTGGCTCTATGGTGTGTATTGCAGTGGCCAAGCGCGTGCAGGGGGAGAAGCGACCACGCGCTTTCGTGGCTTAGCGTTAGCGGGCTTGGTGATTTTGATTGTGCAGATCATTTTAGGGGGGTGGACCAGTTCCAATTATGCCGCGTTGGCGTGTCCTGATTTTCCTTTTTGCCATGGGAAGTTGTTGCCTGTGTTAGATCTCAAAGAAGCTTTTTTAGCGCCGCTGAGTTTTGGGCCTAACTATCAAGGTGGCTTAATTAGCATGATGGCGCGTGAGACCATTCAATTTTTACATCGTTTTTGGGCATTGATTACATTTATTTACTTGGCAGGGTTAGGGATAGTGTCATTGGTTTCGCGCAATGTTACGTTGCGTGCGGTGGGGTTTGTTGTGCTCCTCATTTTATGTTTGCAGTGTGCCTTGGGCATCTTAAACGTGTTGTGGCAGTTGCCCTTGCCTATTGCTGTTGCGCATAACGGCGTTGCGGCTTTGTTATTGCTGGCGGTGGCTACGTTAAATTTTGCTGTTTTTTGCAAGGATAAAGCGTGATGTTCTCTGCAGGGGCTGCGGCATTTCGTTTTTCTCTCCCGCCGTTTCGCGCCTATTATGAGTTGTGCAAGCCGCGCGTGGTGGCACTCATGCTCATCACTTCAATGGTGGGGATGTTTTTGGCGGTGCCCGGGTGGGTAGCGTGGCAACCCTTGGTTTTAGGCAACTTGGGGATTGCATTGGGAGCGAGCGCTGCAGCCGTAGTGAATCACCTGGTTGACAAGCGCATTGATGCTGTCATGGGGCGCACGCAATATCGCCCGTTGCCGACGGGACGTCTTTCATCAAAACAAGCATTAGGGTTTGCGTGTGTTTTAGCGTTGAGTAGCATGATAGTGTTGTCGTGCTGGGTCAATGTGTTAACGGCCGTGTTAACTTTCGTCACCTTGGTGGGTTATGCGGGTGTTTATAGTCTTTATTTAAAGCGTGCAACGCCACAAAACATTGTGATTGGCGGCATAGCAGGTGCAGCGCCTCCGCTGTTGGGGTGGACGGCGGTGACAGGGCAGGTTGATCCGCAAAGCTTATTATTGGTGTTGATTATTTTTGTATGGACGCCACCGCATTTTTGGGCGTTGGCCATCCAACGCTATAAAGAATATCAGCGTGCTGAAATTCCCATGCTGCCTGTGACACACGGCATCCCCTTTACAAAACAATGTATTTTTCTTTACACGTTATTATTGTTGGCAGTCAGTAGCTTGCCTTATGTCGTGGGGATGAGTGGCTTTTTATATTTATTGACAGCTTTGCCATTGAATGCAGCGTTTATTTATCAAGCTTACCGATTATTGGTGGGGAAAGAAGATCACCGTTTAGGGGGTCGCGTATTTCGGTTTTCCATTTTCTATTTATTTTTGATTTTTATTTTTTTGCTGCTAGATCATTATTTTTAATGTAACGGCTCAACCCCCACTGAGCGATTATTTTTTGATGGCGGCTTTCACAAACGCAATAAACAAGGGATGGCTATCACGCGGATTAGAAGTAAATTCCGGGTGAAACTGGCAGGCGACAAACCAAGGGTGGTTGGGGAGCTCAATCATTTCCACCAACCCATCTGCTGAGCGGCCTGAAAATTTTAAGCCTGCGTTTTTGAGTGTTTCTAAATAATGGTTATTCACTTCATAGCGATGACGATGACGTTCAGTGATGGGAGTGCTGCCATAAGCTTGATAAGCTTGAGAGTCTTTTTCGAGATGGCAAACTTGCGCACCTAAGCGCATGGTGCCGCCTAAGTCAGAGTGTGCTGTGCGCTTTTCTATTTGCCCCTCTGCGGTCAGCCACTCAGTGATCAACGCGATAACAGGGTGAGGGGTGTCTGCATTAAATTCAGAGCTATGCGCGTCTTTCAGCAAAGCTTGGTGGCGTGCAAATTCAATGATAGCCACTTGCATGCCGAGGCAAATGCCGAGGTAAGGGATTCGATGTGTACGTGCATATTGTGCTGCTAAAATTTTACCTTCAATGCCGCGTGAACCAAAACCACCCGGCACTAAAATGGCGTCTGCATTGGCGAGCAAGTCAGTACCTTGTTTTTCTAAGGTTTCTGAATCGACATAGTGTAGGGTGATTTTTGTTTGCGTTTTGATGCCTGCATGTATCAAGGCTTCAGATAAAGATTTATAACAATCCGCCAAATCAATATATTTTCCTACCATCGCAATCGTGATGTGATGCTGAGGATGATAAAACGCATCGACTACTTTTTCCCACTCAGATAAATGGGCGGGCGGCGTAGAGAGATTGAATTTTTCTATGACGAGGGCATCTAAACCTTGCTCGTGTAAAAGCAGCGGAATTTTATAAATACAATCCACGTTCATTAACGAGATGACGCCGCGTTCTTCTACATTGGTAAATAAGGCGATTTTTGATCGCTCTGCCTGGGGCAGCGGTTTGTCTGATCGGCAAATTAAAATGTCGGGTTGAATACCAATAGATCGCAGCTCTTTCACAGAGTGTTGCGTGGGTTTGGTTTTGATTTCACCTGCAGTGGCAATAAAAGGGATGAGTGTTAAATGTAAAAAGAGTGTTTGAGTGGTGCCCAACTCAATACGCATTTGACGGATGGCTTCAAGAAAAGGAAGTGATTCAATGTCGCCGACAGTGCCACCAATTTCGATTAAAGCAATGTCTGCGCCTTGCGCTGCTTTTTTGATGGAGGCTTTAATTTCATCTGTGACATGGGGAATGACTTGTACGGTGCCGCCGAGATAATCACCGCGCCGTTCTTTACGTAAAACACTCGCATAAATTTTCCCTGCGGTGAAATTATTTAATTTCGACATTTTCATGCGAACAAAGCGCTCGTAATGGCCGAGATCTAAATCGGTTTCTGCGCCATCTTCTGTGACAAAAACTTCCCCATGTTGATAGGGGCTCATGGTGCCCGGATCAACATTTAAGTAGGGGTCTAGTTTGACAAAGGTGACATTCAGTTGGCGAGATTCGAGAATGGCGCCCAAAGAGGCGCTTGCGATGCCTTTTCCTAAAGAGGAGACCACACCGCCGGTAATGAAGAGATAACGTGTCATGAGCCAAGTCGGTAAGACAGGAATTTTGTATTCTATCAAAAAAGCGTATTTTTAAAAGGGTTGCATCTTATTTTGAGGGGTATATAATGCCCACCTTATTTGTGCCGGGATGGCGGAACTGGTAGACGCGCCGGACTCAAAATCCGGTGGTGGCAACACTGTGTCGGTTCGACTCCGACTCTCGGTACCATTTAATGATGAAGGTAATTGTTGTTCACATCGTGGAATTGAATTCAAGTGAATACGCCATGGTGAGGCAAGGTTGAACGAAAAACATTGAGAAAAAGCGGAGTGTATACAAATACATGAGCACTTTTCGAAATGTTTTTCGTTCAAGATTGTCCTCCATGGCGTATTCGGTGAGTGTGCGAACGGTTGCTGATGAAGTTAGCTGATTTTAATTATGTACTCCCCCCTGATTTAATTGCGCAATATCCCACGAGTGAGCGAACGCACAGCCGTTTGTTGTCTTTAGATAAACACACAGCAGCGATTCAACATTTACAGTTCCCTCATGTTTTGTCTTTGCTACAGCCGCAGGATGTGTTGGTGTTTAACAACACCCAAGTCATCCCTGCGCGCTTGTATGGTAAAAAGCTATCTGGCGGCGGTGTGGAGATGCTCATAGAGCGGATACTCGATGATCGCACGGCGTTAGCCCACGTTAAATCGAATAAAAAAATTCATACGCCCTTAGAAGTGGTGTTTACGCCAACGGTGCAAGCCACGGTGGTGGCGCGTCAAGGCAATCTTTTTAAAGTCTGTTTTACTGCTGAAAAACCCTTGCTGGCTGTGTTGCAAGACATCGGGCACATTCCTTTGCCGCCCTATATTGCGCGAGCAGACGAAGCAGGGGATATGCGTCGTTATCAAACTGTCTATGCCAAAAACCCAGGTGCAGTAGCGGCGCCCACCGCGGGTTTACATTTTGATGAAGCGTTGCTGCGTGCACTCCAAGAAAAAAACATCCAGTGTGTGTATGTTACCTTGCATGTGGGGGCAGGCACCTTTCAGCCAGTGAAGTGTGACAATATTTTTGATCACACGATGCATAGCGAGTGGATGGAAGTGAGCGAAGCCAGTTGCGAGGTGATTCGGCAAGCCAAAGCACGAGGAGGACGTGTGATTGCAGTGGGGACAACTTCCGTGCGCTGCTTAGAAACAGCGGGGTTGCAGCCCTATTGCGGCGAGACAGCGATTTTTATTTACCCGGGTTTTGAATTTAAAGTGGTAGATGGGTTGATTACTAATTTTCACTTGCCTTGCTCTACGCTACTGATGTTAGTCAGTGCATTGGCGGGTCGATCTGCTGTGTTAAATGCATACCAGCAAGCCATTGCACACGGTTATCGCTTTTTTAGTTATGGTGATGCGATGGTGATTCTTTGAAAAGTGATAGGGTTATGCTTTAAGAAGTGAACCGTTCTAACTGCCCAGATAAGTAGTAAGGTAAATTAAGTAGCTCGAATTTTTTTCCGCTGGGTGATGAGATTTTTTCACGAGACATTTTTCCGCTGTAAAGCCGGATAGCAAATAGTGTGTTTTCTGAAAGATCAACAAAAGAGTGGAGTGAGCGAAGTGCCCCTGTTTTTCCTGCTTTAACCTCTACAGGGATGAGTTGAGTGCCTCTGGGGATAACATAATCAATCTCAGAGCTTGATTGAGATTTTTCTCTTACCCAAAATAAAAGTGTGTTAAATAAATTTTTCCTACTGCCTAGTAATTGTTGCCCTACGATATGTTCAATGATTCTTCCTTGCGAAAGGTTGTTTAAGTCTTTTAACGCAAAAAATTCTTTTTGTAAGCCAATGGCAAAGTTGACAATGCCCGTATCTAAAAATTGAAGACGAGGCGACTTTTTATGGTTGGCTTCAAAAGGAGGGGTCAGTGCTGTGGTGGGATAAACCAGTTTAATGAGTAAAGCTTTTTCTAATAAATGCATGGCTTCCCCTACTTCTCGTGATCCATAATTGGATTGTCCAAAGTGTTGAAACTTGATTCGTGAACCAGCATGTAATGGTGCTGCGGCAATCACGTGCCGAATGATTTTAGTTTGACTGCTGTTTTTAGCATATTTTTCAACATCATCTTGGTAGCCAATTAATAGGTTTTCATAAAGGGTTCCTAACTTTACCCAGTCTCGGTGATGAACAAAGGAGGAAATGATCTCAGGCATGCCGCCTATCATGGTGTAGAGATGGAAAAGTTCAAGCAACTTTTCATGAGCATACTCGGGAATATTTGTTTCTTGTAAAATTTCCAAGGCCTTGTTCTCTTGCAAGGCCATTAAAAATTCTTCAAAGGTAAGTGGGTATAAATAAATATAGTCAACTCGCCCGATGGGAAAGGAAATATGATGGTCAATGAGTGTTTCGAGTAATGAGCCAGCGGCTATCACGTGGATGTCTGGACACTCTTCATAAAAATACCGAAGCATAGAGACAGCGGCAGGGGAGCATTGAATTTCGTCGATAAAAATCAATAAACGCTGTTTTGTTGTTCGAGTGATATTTTTTTGGAATAAAATAAGTTGTGTTAATGCTGGCGCCTGTAAGTTTTGTTCGAACAGCTTGCGGTCTTCTAAAATTTCTAAATTCAAGTAGATAAAAATATCAAATTGTCGCCCAAATTCTTTGATGAGCGTCGTTTTTCCTACTTGTCGAGCGCCTCTTAAGATGAGAGGCTTGTGTTGTTCCTGTTTTGCCCAATTTTCTAGCGTGGAAGAGAGTGTGCGTGGAAACATCTGGATCCTTAGCGTCGCGCTTTTTGAGAGTATAGCACAGAATAAGGGTATTCTATGACAAACTTTGTCACAGAATAAGGGTATTTCTTGACAGATCTTGTCACAGAATAAGGGTATTCCTTGACAAACCTGGGCGAAATTCGCTGATAGGGCGTTGCGTCAAAATAACCTTTTGCTTATTAAACCCGTTTTAGTTACATTGATCGCCACTTAAATTTAAGGGGAAATTGACATGGGTATTATTTCTACAGCTTATGCGGCTTCTGCACCCAGCAGCGCGCAAAATGGGGCAAGTTCTTTAATTATGTTAGCGGTGTTTTTCGCCGTATTTTATTTCTTATTGTGGCGTCCGCAAGCTAAACGTGCCAAAGAACAACGTGCTTTGTTATCGGGCTTAGCAAAAGGGGATGAAGTGGTTACGACAGGGGGGTTGGTGGGTCGCATCATGGACGTGAAAGAAAGCTTTATTTCGCTGGCAGTGGCAGAAGGGGTGACCTTAACCATACAAAAAGGTGCGGTTGCTTCTGTGTTACCAAAAGGAACGGTGAAGTTAACGGATTAAAAATATGATACTGAATAAATTTCCTTTATGGAAAAACTTGCTGGTTCTGTTCATTTTAGTTTTTTCGCTATTTTATTCTCTCCCGAATGTGTTTGGCGAAGATCCCGCTGTGCAAATTTCAGGGGTGGGTGACACTAAAATTGATGCCTCGCTTCTGGCCAACATCACGGCGGTGTTGAGCAAGGCGCAATTGCCTATAAAATCAGTTGCGCAAGAAAACCATAATGCATTGGTGCGTTGCCGCGATGTAGATACGCAATTAAAAATAAAAGATCTGTTAAAGACGAGCTTGGGCGATAACTATAGTGTGGCATTGAATTTGGCTTCCGCGAGTCCACATTGGTTAACAGCCATGGGCGCTACGCCCATGAAATTAGGCTTGGATTTACGGGGCGGGGTGCATTTTACCTTGGCGGTAGACACCGCTTCTGTATTGAGTCAGTTTCTCGACGGCGCTGTGCGTAGCATGGAATCTGAGTTGCGTGAAGCAAACGTACGTTATCTCAGTGTGTCAGTGCAACAAGAAAATATTCAACTCGTATTTCGAGATCAAGAAAATTATGATCTGGCGTTAGCAGCGTTAAAACGCCACTTTAATCAGTTTGATTTTGTGCGTGATGTGCAAAGTCAATTTATGATGCAAGCCACTGTTTCATCAGCTGCCATCAATGAAATTCGTCAGCGCGCATTGGAACAAACCATGACAACCTTGCGCAATCGTGTGAATGAGCTTGGGGTGTCAGAAGCGTTGGTGCAACAACAAGGTATGGATCGTATCGCAGTAGATTTGCCTGGCATTCAAGATACCGCGCGTGCCAAAGAAGTGTTAGGTGGCACCGCAACATTAGAATTTAAAATGGTAGATGTTGATCACGATGTGCGTTCTGCATTGGCGGGTCAGTTGATCCCAGGTGCGCGACTTTATCCTTATGAAGATCGTTCCGTTTTGTTGAAAAACCAAATTATTTTGACAGGTAATTCTATTACAGATGCCTCTTCTGGTTTTGGTGAAGATGGTCGGGCTTCGGTGAACATTCGTTTAGGGGGTGGCGGTGAAAGCTTGTTTCATCGTATCACCGCGCAAAACATCGGTAAGCCGATGGCGATTGTGTTTGTAGAAACAAAGATGGTCACAGAAACAGTGCATGGACAACCTGCGCGAGTGGCGCATAAAAAAGAGCATGTTATCAGCGTGGCAACCGTTCGCTCTGCATTACCGAATAATTTTCAAATCACAGGATTAAGCAATGAAAATGAAGCGCGTGATTTGTCATTGATGTTAAGAGCAGGTGCATTGCCTGCTGCCATTGATATTGTGGAAGAGCGCACGATAGGTCCGCAATTAGGTGCTGAAAATGTTAAGCAAGGGACCAACTCTATTTTAGTGGGGCTGGGGATAGTCGTTTTATTCATGATTTTGTATTACCGTTTATTTGGTTTTATTGCGGATGTTGCGTTGTTTGCCAATATGTTGTTGTTAGTGGCTTTGTTGTCTGTGTTGGGTGCGACACTGACCTTGCCTGGGATTGCAGGGATTGTGTTGACCTTAGGCATGGCGGTGGATGCCAATGTATTAATTTTCGAACGTATTCGTGAAGAGTTACGCAATGGCAATACCATCCAAAAAAGTATTCATGCGGGGTATGAGCGTGCTTTTTCTACGATCTTAGATGCTAACGTCACAACCTTAATTGTTTCGTTTGTCTTGTTTGGTATTGGCACAGGCCCCATTAAAGGTTTTGCGGTGACTTTATCTTTGGGGATTGTGACTTCAATGTTGACGGGTATTTTGTTTGCGCGTGCGATGGTGAATAAAGTGTATGGTCAGCGCCAAGTGCATAAACTCTCTATAGGTGTCTAATGGAATTTTTCAAACATAAAACCCATATTGATTTTATGGGGTTGAGAAAGTGGAGTGCGCTGCTTTCTGTGATTCTTTTTGCTGCGTCAATTGCTTCTCTATGTATTAATAAACTGAATTTTGGGTTGGATTTTACAGGGGGAACACAAATTCAGCTGGTTTTTTCAGGGGTGGCGAATGTAGGGCAGATACGCCAGCAACTTATGCAAGCGGGGTTTACAGAAGCGGTGGTGCAACATTATGGCACGACCAATGAAGTATTAATTAGTTTGTCGGCACATCACTTAGACCCAGTGCATTTAACACAAGCCGTTACGGTGGCATTGCCTGGCGCGAAGATAAAACAATTAGAGTTTGTGGGGTCACAAGTGGGGTCAGAGCTTGCCACTAAAGGCGTGCTGGCTATTTTAGTGGCGTTGTTAGCCATCATGGCCTATATCGCTTTTCGCTTTGAATATCGCTTTGCCATTGGGGCGGCGGTGGCGTTGATTCACGATCCTGTTTTAATTTTAGGTATTTTTTCGCTTTTTCATTTGGAGTTTAATCTCACCGTGTTAGCCGCGATTTTGGCGGTGATAGGGTATTCCTTAAATGATACCATCGTGATTTTTGACAGGGTGAGAGAAAATTTCCGCAAAGTGCGAAGAGGCACGCCTTTAGAGGTGATGAATCTTTCCATTAACCAAACCTTATCGCGCACCATCATGACCTCTGTCATGACCTTGGTCGTTGTGTTGGCGCTTTTTCTCTTTGGCCCGATGATGATCCATAACTTTGCGATGGCGCTGATGGTAGGGATAGTGGTGGGGACGTATTCTTCTATTTATGTTGCAGGGGCATTGGCGGTGGCGTTGGGCCTGACCCGCAGTGATTTATTAAAGAAGCTACAACCGCAGCCAGTAGACGATAGACCTTGAACCTAAAGGGTTCATCGGTTAAAATTGCCCGTTTTCTAAAAGTAGTGGTCTGGGGTTAGCCCTGATGGCTACTTAACTATAATATCGTTTACAACGGAGAGTAGGTGGATGGCTACCTTAAGCGCAAAACCCCATGAAGTGCAACGAGATTGGTATGTCGTTGACGCATCAAACAAAATTCTAGGTCGTGTGGCGGCTGAAATTGCCCGCCGTTTACGCGGCAAACACAAACCGCAATATACCCCGCATGTTGATACAGGCGATTATATTGTGGTGATCAATGCTGCAAAAGTGCGGGTTTCTGGCCGCAAGGCAGCACAAAAAATTTATTATCGTCACACGGGCTATCCGGGTGGGATCAAAACAGAAAGCTTTGAAAAACTAATCGTGCGTGACTCTGTTAAAGTCATTGAACGGGCTGTCAAGGGCATGTTACCCAAAGGCCCATTAGGCTATGCCATGATTAAAAAATTGAAAGTTTATGCTGGTGCAGATCATCAGCATGCTGCCCAACAACCCCAAGCTTTAGAAACAGAAGAGTAACCTATGAGAACAGCAACTGCTAAAACACCCGCTTCTTATCGTGGTACGGGTCGCCGTAAAACCTCAACAGCACGTGTGATTTTAAGAAATGGCACGGGCAACATCACTGTGAACAACAAAACCTTGGATGAATATTTCAGTCGCCCTACCGCGCGCATGTTAGTAAGACAACCATTGGTTGTTGCGAACATGGAGCACAAGTTTGACATTTTGGTCAACGTCAAAGGGGGCGGTAATTCAGGTCAGGCGGGTGCCGCACGTCATGGCATTAGCCGTGCTTTGATTGCTTATGATTCTGATACTTCAACGGGCGCTGAAACAGATGCTTTAGGATTGAAGAAAACTTTGCGTGCTGCAGGCTATGTCACACGTGATGCGCGTGTGGTTGAGCGTAAGAAAGTGGGCTTGAAGAAAGCGCGTAAGAGAGAGCAATACTCTAAGCGTTAACCGGTTATTTTTTATTTTTAAGAAGAGCCACCCATTGGGTGGCTCTTTGCGTTGTTCTTCTCTTATTTGCGGCCTGTCATTGCTTTCCGTCAGCGAAGCAATTCATTTAAGCGTTGATGTGTTACCCCAACGGGGCGTGGATGCAGCGTAATAAAAAGGGGCAGTGTGCGCTGCCCCAGGATGTGTCGAAGATGTCCGTGTGTTGTTATTAACTCCAGCCCTGTTGGTTTTTGTGATGTAAAGTCTTCCATGACCATAAATCACACGATAATGTAATCTTAATAAAAGTACAAGAGAATACAGAAAAAAATTGTTCACATTGATGGCCTGGAATGAAATTTCTACTGACCGTGAAGTTGCCTGAGTGGATTTGGTACCGCGCTAAATATGCGTGGTTGTGCTTGTATCCTTTCAGTGGCTTATATCGTGTGGCCGTATTTTTAAAGCGTTATTTTACCCCTGTTTCTACGCCTTTTTCTGTGCCAGTGATTGCAGTGGGAAATATTACAGTGGGTGGCACAGGGAAATCACCTTTTGTGATAGCACTGATTCAATTTTTGCGTCAGCAAGGATATACGCCGGGGGTGGTGAGTCGTGGTTATGGTGGTCAGCGTTCATCGTGTGCGCCACTTTGGGTGACTGCGAGCAGTGTGCCGCGGCAAACGGGGGATGAACCTCTTATGATTGCACGCGCAGCGGCTTGTCCGGTGGTGGTGAGTGTTGATCGTGTGCAAGCAGTACGCTATTTGCTTCAGCAGGCGCCGCAATGTGATGTGGTGGTCAGCGATGATGGTTTGCAACATACGGCGCTTTGGCGAGATATCACCATTTGTATTGTCGATGCAAAGCGACGCTTTGGTAATCAACAGTGTTTGCCAGCAGGGCCTTTGCGTGAGCCCTTGTCTCGACTGAAACACTTTGATTTTGTGTTGGAGAATGGTGTAGACGCTACCTCCTCTTTGAAGTGGGTGCCAGATGTGTTTGTGGATGTGGCAAGTGGTACATCGATGTCAGTAGATTTTTTTGCAGGGAAAACAGTGCATGCGGTTGCGGCTATTGCGCATCCAGATCGCTTTTTTTCAACCTTAACAACCCTGGGTGTGAAGGTGATACCGCATGTGTTTCCTGATCATTATTTTTTTTCTGAAAAAGATTTTTGTTTTAAATCGGACTTACCTATAGTGATGACAGAGAAAGACGCTGTAAAATGCCAATCTTTTTTCTTGGCAAAGAAAGCGTGGTTTTTGAAAATGAACATGATGCTCGATGTTTCTTTTCAGGATAAATTAATAAAGAAATTAAAAAAATTTAAAAATTAATGATTTTGAAATTAATCTATAAAAATAGGCTTTATTTGCTGTGCTATGATTAGTGTGAATTTTAATTGAAACAAGGATAATCATTTTTTTCATGAATAAAACGCGTGTGACATCTCTTTTAAAATGGGTTGCGTTGGCTATCGGGCTGCAGCCTGTGTTGGGTTTGGCGCTTACCTTTTCTTTGCCGATGGAAGGCGACATGGTTGGCAGAATCCAAACAACACAAGCAGAGCCAGGGGATGACTTTGTTTCGATCGGTGAGCGATTTGACGTGGGCTACTATGAGTTGATGGAAGCCAATCCAGAAGTGAATCCGCATGCCCCTAAAATTTGGGGCAATATTACCGTGCCGACGCGATTTATTTTGCCGCCTGCGCAACGCAGTGGCATTGTGGTGAATTTAGCGGAGTTACGTCTTTATTATTTTCATGATGGCAAAGTGCTGACTTTTCCTGTGGGCGTAGGGCGTGAAGGATGGGGCACACCTGTCTGTTTAACCAAGATTGTGGCTAAAACGAAATTGCCCACTTGGAATGTGCCCGAGTCTATTCGTACGGCACGTGCGCAAGAGGGGGTACATTTACCTAAGTCAGTGCCCCCAGGACCTGAAAATCCATTAGGTGATTATGCGATGCGGTTATCGGTGTCGGGGGGTACTTATTTAATGCATGGCACCAACGATGTGACGGGCGTGGGTCGACGTAGTAGCTCTGGGTGTATCCGTATGTTTCCAGAAGACATCGAAGAATTATTTGCATTAGTGTCAGTGGGGACTCCCGTTAATATTATCAACGAAGCGTTCAAGGTAGGCTGGGATGGCACGCGCTTATATTTAGAGTCGCATGTGCCATTAGATCGGGATGTGGCAGGCGGCAGCATAGGCCCTATGGTGGAAGCCGTGAAGGCAGCTGCGCAAAAGCACCATGTGGGCGTAGATTGGGCGCGTGTGGCGCAGGTTGCAGAAAACCAAGAAGGGATGCCGATGGTGGTCAGCGTGAATGCCGGGGGCGATGCGCATTTGGCTGCGATGGAAGATCTAAAACATCTGAAGGCGATTGAAGGCTCTCATGCAGAAGATGAAAAAGCGGCTAGGGTAGCGCTTGCCGATGCCTCAAACGCTGATGAAGAAGGGGATGAGGTTGCCTCAGGTGAATTGCCACAAGCAGAAAATGATTCTACGAGTTCGGGCGACCCTGCCATGGGGAATGAATAAGTAACGCGCGTGTTTTCATACCTTTACATAAAAGTTAATTCTCTTGTCCACCCTAAATAGAAAACTTGAAATTTCCTGTTTATTATTTAATCATTACTGGTTAATATGTCCTGTATGTTTTATGGGTAAAACCAGAATGGTAGGAGGGATAATACGATGTATCGAGTAGCCAGTGAGGTTGAGGAACAGGTAGAAGCACAGGTAAGGGTTGAAGAACAACAACAGGTAAGGGAGGGGGCAAGGGTTGAGGCTCAAGCAAGGGCTGAGGAACAGGTAAGAGAACGGGTAAGACATGATGTCTTTGAGGAGGAGGGCTACAGCAACACCTATGCACCCATCATGCGGGCTTTTCGAGGCGGGTCTATTCGATCTGAACTTGCTGCCGTTATTCAAAGAAGCCAATGTGGGATGTTTTATTATGTAAAAGTAGCAGGTGTAGTTTTGTCTGCGAGCAACCCATTACACATGCTTTTGTTAAATTTAATTTTTCCAGAACGTTATTTTTTTTCTACTACCCTGAGACGGCATGAAATTGAGCGCTTAATGCAGATTGAAGCAATTAGGGAGTATGCGCAAGAAGTTAGGAGGCGTCTTATAGAGCCTGAGCCAGATCTAACTGCAGTACGCGAGCATTTAGGAAACTTCTATGCTGTAGCGGCAGCAGCTGCGGGTGGAAGCGGTGGTGGGGGCGGTGGTGATGATCTCCCAACGAAAATAGCAAACGAGCTTGCAAAAATTTATTATGAAAATCTTGAGATTACGCTTGATGATGTTAAAAATGTGCTTGCAAAATATTTTAAGACTCGGCAAGACGCCAAACAAGTTAATAAAGTTTTTATCGATAAAGTGTTAAATACTTTTGTGGATAAGGGAAGGTATCCGCTCTCTATGCTGCTCCCTGATAAAAATATTATTAAAGAGGCCATAGAAAGCTTGTATCCTCCAAACTCTTTGCTTTCTAGGTTTCTTGTGTGGGTAAGAAGTCTTCGGCATCATAAAAATAGTGTTGTTACACGAGTGCTGGATAGGTTAGCGGACTACAAGCAGGCTGTAAGCGGTGTTTTAGATAAATATATCTGTTGGTGGAAGGTAAGTATATTTGGGCATCACCATAATAGTCGTGCACGTGCGATAAAGGCAGCGATACAGGATGCTAGTAATATTCAAGATATTGAAACAATCATTGAACGTCAAGTGCGCTTTATGATGCAAAAAGAAGTGCCTGAGGCACTCAATGAGATGCCTACAGCGTTCTGGAAGAGCACAAGATGGAATACGGCGGGCAATGTAAAAACTATTCCAGCTGAGCCTAATACTTCTGGTTACTATAGAGCCTTGTGTGAGGCGATAAGTATAAAACCTTAGCGGTGAAGGCAGCTGTGCAAAAGCACCATGTGGGTGGTGTAGATTGGGCGCGTGTAGCGCAGGTTGCAGAAAACCAAGAAGGGATGCCGATGGTGGTCAGCGTGAATGCCGGGGGCGATGCGCATTTGGCTGTGCGATGGAAGATCTAAAGCATCTAGGTGTAATGGGTATATATGTCAGCGCTTGAAGAACTAAAAATCATTTGCCAGCGTTATCTTGATGCAAGTGATACACGCGCACCGGATTCAAAACAAGGCAAACTGATGCAAGCCATCAAGGTTTTGATGGGGAATATCACTATCCGATTTGCTGCTTCTTTTTTTCAAGAATTAAATAAACCTAACCCTGCTTTATCTGGTCAATCCATTCTTCAACAAATTCAAGGACAAAAAATACCCCTCAAATCGCCTGCCCGGGAAGGATTTAAATATTTTTTAGTTGTTTTTTTAAATATTTTTTTAGCAGCGCCTATCATTGTTGCGCGTATTAAAACAGGTGGATGGAATCCATTGCGCCTTACAAAAGATAAAAGCGAATTATTTTTAGAGAGTTTGGAAGCAATAAAAAATAAATATCATTTTGCTGTGCCTGTACAAACTATCCCAAGTGCTTTCCCGCCTGTCTCGATGGCGTTGTCTGCTGTATCCATCTCTTTACCTACTTCAGCCACGGTTACTTTCTCTGATTTGCCGGAGGATGTACTAGGAGAGGTGGTAAGACACCTTTCACGAGATACTTTGTCTCACTTTGTTTGCACCGGAGCTTATTTTCATGGTCTTTATGACCTCGTTCTTAGGCAAAAACAAGCAAACGAGTTAATTCAAAAAATAGTTTATGGAGATTTAGAGGTAGTAAAAAACATCTTAGCGCATCGTCCTGATTTAGTGCTGCTAGCAGCAAACACAGACATAACAGATTATTCTGGCCGTATATTTAAAGGTTATACCCCTTTGCAAGCAGCGTATGCGTCAGGGGGCGATGATGAACTTTTGAAAATGGTGGTAGATACTTTTAAACGAGTGCCCACACGACTTTGTGTTAATGGCAAAGCCGAAGCAAAAAGACAACTGGATGAGAAGTTTTTTGAAAAAGAACCTAAAGAAATACCTTTTGATTTTTCTACGATTGCTACCGCCATTATCCAGGCAAGCGATGATGAGGTTCAAGATGTACTAAACAAGTCACCTCACTTAGATTCTGCGCTAGGGCAAGCGCTGGATCATTTTCGTGAAGAATTCACCCAGATTTCATTGAAAAAAGATAAATTATTTAATCCGCAGCACTTAATAAATGTATTTAAGGAATGTGATCAGCAGTTCGAAAATTTTAAAACTTGTAAGCAGTGCACTCTTTTTTGCATTCAAGTGATTGGTTTTGTTCAACGCTTTGTGGCGCCTTGGATTGCCAAAGCTTTATCACAGGGGCTTTATTATATGGCTGAAGAGCATCAGCCATTGCAGAAGGGTTTTAAGCTTCTTTTTGAAGGTGAGGAGCCTGCTTACTACTACCCGTTGACTGTTTCGGTTGCTTCTGGCTTAGGGTTTGATTATTGGGTGAGCTGCTTTACTGGGCGGCTGGTGGTGAGTCCGGTGCGTGTTGGGGGAGCTAGTGAGTACTGCAGTAGTTTGGAAAGGTATATCACTCCGAGGCATCATTGTTTTACGGTTGTGTGCAGGGAGATCACAGCGCGGATGCCTTTACTTGCTAAAAGCCCACAATAAAAATAACAACAAGCCGGCAAGCAATAAAGCCGGTTTATCGCCGTAATAATCCCAAGGGGTGTATCCTTTCGTTCTGAAAAAAGATCCTTGTAGTGTGTCGCGCACAAATAAGGGGATGGCTTCAACGCGATTACCACGATCATCGAAAATGGCGGTTAAACCACTGTTTGCATTTAGAATCATATAACGGCCTGACATTAATGCAGAAAATTGGGCAATCTGCGCGTGTTGATAAGAGGCCCACGATTCACCAAACCAAGTATCATTCGATAATGTGATCAAAAAATCAGGATGTTGTTGTAGGGTGTCATACAGTAAATCGCTGTAAGCAATTTCATAGCAAATGAATGTACCCATGCTAGCGTTTTCTGTTTTGAGCAAGGGTTGTTGATGGGGGCCCGCAATAAAATCAGACATGGGAATATCAAAAAATCCAATTAAGCCTTTAAGTAACGAAGAGAACGGCAAATACTCGCCGAAGGGCACCAGGTGTCGCTTGTAATAAATGCCGTGGTTTTGTCCGACCATCACAATCGCGTTGTAATATGAAAATGCGTGCGCGACAGGTAATCCTAAAATAATAGAAGTATGCTGTTGTTTGGCGAGGGTTGAAATTAAATTTAAAAAAGGCTGTGCGCTAGGTAACGGCAAGGGGATGGCGCCCTCTGGCCAAAAAACCAAAGGGGCGGGTGAGGTGGGGGTGTGCCAACTTTGTTGTGTCATGTCGATATACGTGCGCACGGTTGGCACAATGTGATCAGCAGACCATTTGGTTTCTTGCGGAATATTGCCTTGAATAAGGGTGACATTCAGCGGAGGGCCAAAAGGTAGGGTCCAATGCAAAAAAGTGAAGAGATAGCCGCTGAGTAAAATGCCAAGCAATAAAAAAGCGCTTCCCCATTTTCGTAAGCGACAAAAGTTGAAAAAGAGTGTGCCGCATAATAGCGCGATGAAACTTACGCCATACACACCAAAAATAGGTGCAAACCCTTTTAACACACCGATGGTTTGGCTTTGACCGAGCTGCAGCCAAGGGAAGCCGCTGAGAAACCAACTGCGAACCCACTCTAATAAGGCGCCCAATGCAGGAAAGCTAATCCATAGAAAGGGGGGTGAAAAGCGTGTGGTCATGGCAACGTGTAAGGCAGGAAAAGAGGCCATGATTATCACGAATAAAGCGGTGATGATGCCTGCTATCAAGGCGGGTGTGTTGCCAAAAGTGTGAATGCTGATGTATATCCAAGAAGCGCCTACACCAAACAACCCTAAGCCAAATAAAAATCCGCGCCACAGCGCTAATTTAAACGAGACAAAATGGAGTGCGCTTTTGTGTAAGGTGAATGTTGTCAATAATATTGCGGGGCAGAGCATGGCCAGCGGCCAAAAACAATAAGGCGCAAAAGCCAGGGGTAGCAGTGCGCCTGCGGCCAAACTTAAGTAAGACTTTACGTGCTTCATAAAATTTCCCAGGTAAAAATTTACAAAGTCATTAATTGCTTGTGACCTGTTTTATCACACACTAAAGCGTGTGCGTGTGTTTCCCAATCACGAAGCACAAAGCGCTGTTGCAAGCGGTGGGGTAGGTAGGTGAGGGTGATGCCAGGGCGGTGTGTATGCCCGTGAATCATGAGATTGATTTTATAGTGATTAAAGAGGCGGGCAATTTCTTTTTCGGTGGCGTCTAAAATGACACTATTTAGCTTGCGCGTATGAGCTTGGCTGAGATAACGAAGCTTGTTCGCAAGACGCATACGGTAGCGTAGGGGCAACCCTAAGGCGATTTTTTGTAAAAAAGAAAGATGGGTTATTTTGCGGAAAAAAAGGTGTTTTTTATCTTGCGTACATAAACTATCGCCGTGTAACAATAAAACGCGTTCACCATATAAATCGATAAGATAAGGGTCTGGCAACAAGGTCGCGCCGGTCTGCTGACAAAAGGTATGGCCTATTAAAAAATCGCGATTACCGGGCATGATATACAAAGGCGTGCCCTGCTGAGCAAAGGTATGTAAGGCTTTCCGCAAGGTTTGCGCAAAAGAGGTATCATCATCATCGCCCACCCAAGCTTCAAATAAATCGCCTAATATATAGAGCGCATCAACCTTGCCTGCCTGTTTTTTTAAAAAAGTAAGAAAGATCGCGGTGAGCGCAGGGTGTGTGGGTGAGAGGTGGAGATCAGAGATAAATAGGGTTGTCATGCTATAATAGTCGGCTTTTTAGTGAGATTGATTTTAGCTTGTTTTGAAGAGGATGTGGAGTAATGTGGAAGAGACTTCTTTCCAAGCTCGCTGCGGCGCGCGAAGTGCAAGGAGAGGTGGAGCACAGAACCGGAGTGTACACGCCAGTACATGAGGATTCGAACGCCGCATCGACAAAGCAATTCGCCGCTGCAGTAGCGCTTGGAAAAAAGTCTAGTGCGGTTGTGTTGTTATCAGGCGGCTTAGACTCAACAACCTGTTTGGCTTATGCCAAGCAGGCGGGTTTCAATTGTTATGCGTTGAGTTTTGACTATGGCCAGCGACACCACGCAGAGCTGCTAGCCGCTAAAAACATTGCGCAGCATTTTCAAGTTGCAAAACACTTAATTTTTCCGCTGTCTTTGGGTGAATTGGGCGGTTCAGCGTTAACCGATAAGCAGCTAGCGGTGCCAGTGCATGAGGCAGGCAGCAGCGCCATCCCCATTACTTATGTGCCTGCTCGTAATACAGTTTTTTTAGCAATCGCGTTGGCTTGGGCAGAAACCTTAGCCGCCAGTGATATTTTTATAGGGGCAAGTTGCGTGGATTATTCACACTACCCAGATTGCCGCCCTGCTTTTTTTGAGGCTTTTCAACAGCTGATGAATGTTGCAACCAAACAAGGGTTGGAAGGCAACGGTTTTAACATCCAAACCCCCTTATTACATTTAAGTAAAGGGCAAACCATTGCATTAGGTCAAAAGCTGGGTGTGGATTACAGCATGACGGTGTCATGTTATCAATTAAGCGATCAAGGCAAAGCGTGTGGTGTGTGTGATAGTTGCGTATTAAGAAAAAAAGGGTTTCAAGAAGTCGGTGTGCCTGATCCCACACAATATTAATTAGTTTAAGTAAGGAATAACATCATGAAATCACGTTTTTGTCCGAGCCCCACGGGGCATCTGCATTTAGGTAATATGAGAACGGCTTTGTTTAATGCGTTATTAGCGCAACAAATGCAGGGCATTTTTTTATTACGGATTGAAGATACCGACAGAGCGCGATCAGAGGCAATATTCACTGACAGTCTAACGCAAGATTTGCATTGGCTGGGGTTGATGTGGGGAGAAGGGCCGGGGGTAGATAAAGGTCATGGCCCTTATTGGCAATCGCAGCGTCAACCTATTTACGATAAATATTATCATCAGCTAGAAGAAAAAGGCTTGGTTTATCCTTGTTTTTGTAGTGAGCAAGCGTTAATGGTGACGCGTAAATTGCAATTAAGTGCAGGGCAACCGCCGCGTTATTCGGGTCAGTGCCGCACATTAAGTGCGTCCGAAATTGCAGCGCTGCGCGCGCAGAAAACACCAGAGAGTTTGCGGTTTCATATTCAAAAAGGGCAATCTATTGAGTTTGTTGATTTGGTGAAGGGTCCGCAAAAATTTAACAGTGATGATATTGGCGATTTTATTATTCGTCGTCATGATGGGACGTCGCCTTTTATGTTTTGCAATGCCATTGATGATGCCACCATGGGGGTGACACATGCCTTGCGTGGTGAGGATCATTTAACAAATACACCCAAACAATTATTGATTTTACAAGCCTTAGGGTTAAAGGCGCCGCAATATGGCCATGTCTCTTTAATTTTAGGGCGTGATGGCAGCCCGCTTTCTAAGCGCAATGGGAGTCGCAGCATTAAAGGATTGCGCGAAGAAGGGTATTTGCCCATGGCTGTTTTAAATTATCTTTCGCGCTTGGGCCACTATTATGAAAATCCTGCCTTTATGTCTTGGTCAGCGTTAGTGGAACATTTTTCACTTTCAGCGTTGAGCGTGTCGCCTGCTCGGTTTGATCCTGATCATTTGTTACATTGGCAGCGTGAAGCGATGCAGCGTGCCACGTTAGAAGAATTATTAGCGTGGTGTGGTGAGTCTATTCGTGCGTATGTGCCTGAAAACAAGCTGTCTGCTTTTATGATGGGCATCAAAGGCAATGTGTTATTTCCTGAAGAAGTAAAACACTGGGCGCAAGTTATTTTTGGTAAAACGCTTGTTTTGAATGAAGCAGAAAAACAAATCATACAATCAGCGGGCAAAGATTTTTTTAAGGCCGCTGCAACTTATGTGACGACGTATAAAACAGATTTTAAATCTTTAAGCCAAACGTTGGGTCAGCAAACAAACAGAAAAGGCAAGGATTTATTTTTGCCTTTGCGCATTGCGTTAACGGGACAAATGCATGGTCCGGATATGTTGGCAGTTTGCCAATTATTAGGTGAAGAAAAAATGCAAGAACGATTTGAAGAGGCAGCGCAATGATATTAAAAATTTACAATACACTCACTCAACAAAAAGAAACTTTTAAGCCTTTAAAACCAGGCAAAATTGGCATGTATGTGTGTGGTATGACTGTTTACGATTATTGTCACATGGGGCATGCGCGCACCATGGTGGCCTTTGATGTGATTGCCCGTTACCTGCGTGCCGCAGGGTATGAGTTGAATTACATTTGCAATATCACCGATATTGACGACAAAATTATTCATCGTGCAAATGAAAATAACGAAAATTATAGTGAGTTAACGGCGCGTTTTGTTCAAGCGATGCAAGAAGATATGCAGGCCTTAAATATTTTACCGCCTGATCATCAGCCGCGTGCTACCGCACATATTGCAGAAATGAGGGTGATGATCAGCACGCTGCTTGAGCAAGGGGCGGCTTATGTGGGGGAAGATGGGGATGTCTATTACGATGTGACGACATTCCAAGATTATGGCAAGTTATCACACCGAAATTTGGCGCAGCTACAATCAGGCATTCGCGTTGAAGTGGCTGAAGCAAAAAAAAGTCCGCTAGATTTTGTGTTGTGGAAAAAAGCAAAGCCAGGTGAGCCCGCATGGGATTCTCCTTGGGGCAAGGGGCGTCCAGGTTGGCATATTGAATGTTCTGCGATGTCGACGCAGTGTTTGGGAGCACATTTTGATATTCATGGTGGAGGATCAGACTTAATTTTTCCGCATCATGAAAATGAAATTGCGCAGTCAGAAGCAAGCACACACCAAACGTTTGCAAATTATTGGTTGCATGTGGGGCATTTGCAAATCAATAAAGAAAAGATGTCTAAATCTTTAGGTAATTTTTTCACGATAAGAGAGGTTTTAAAAACCCATCATCCAGAAGTGATACGTTATTTTATTATGACGAGTCACTATCGTAGCCCGCTAAATTATACAGAAGAAGCGTTGTTGAATGCGCGTGCTGCGTTAGAGCGCTTATATTTAGCCTTGCGGGGTTGTGCAACTGTCTTAGAAAAACCAGCAGAAAAAACCCAATGGGAAACCCGTTTTCATGCGGCGATGTTAGATGATTTTAACACGCCAGAAGCGCTGGCTATTTTGTTTGAGATGACCAGAGAATTAAATCGTTTGAAAATAGATAATCCAACGCAAGCAGCGACGTTGGCGCACATTTTGAAAAATCTAGCAAAAACCTTGGGGTTACTCGAAGCAGAGCCAGATATTTTTTTGTGTGCGTCATCAGGGCAGCAAGTGGATGTAGACCATATTGAAGCATTAATTAAAGCCCGCAATGATGCGCGTGCAGCGAAAGAGTGGGCGCGTGCTGATGAAGTGCGTGATGAATTACAGGCTTTAGGGGTGTTGATTGAAGATGGTAAAACGGGCACAACTTGGCGTTATTACAAATGAAGTCGCTGTTGTAATGCGCTTCGTTTCACCATGAATGGTTATGCTGTCAAGTTAAGAGGAGCGAAGTGGTTTCTCTCATCCTCCATGATGGATTGCTTCGCTGACGCTCGCAATGACGGCCCGGAGGGAAAAAACGTCATTGCTGCGTTGCGAAGCAATATCCCCCTCCCTCCGGGCCGTCATTGCGAGCGTCAGCGAAGCAATCCAAAACAAGGAGTAGAAGATGACCTACGTTGTAAATCTATCTTCAACACATACTGCAAGTTCACTTCACGATGTGGTGACCACCTTTGTTCGTTTGCTACATCCAACGCAGCGTACACGATGTTGCTTAAGATTTTTCGATAATGTTTGGCGGATGCAAGTGTTGTTACAATTCTGGCAAAACCAAGCGTTGATTAAGCAATATGAAGCAGGTGAAATAAGCACGCAAGATTTTTTGAATACATTGTGTGATATTTTTAGTTTAAAGAACGATGACACGAATCAGTCACGTTTAAAAGACGCTTGGAATTCGATGATCAGTTTCACCAAAGAAGATCTAAAAAAATTTCAGAAACTATTAGCGACGCGTGAATCCATCCATTTGATTTCTAATCGTAATGCGATGCATATCGAGAAATACATCGAATGGTTGAAAGCAAACTTCTCCTCACATCTGTTTTTATCGGCTGAAATTTTAGAGGGAAAATCTGGTGAGAGTGTGATGAGATTGGGTCCTCATATTTTTCTTCATGCTTCGTATCAATACGGCGCTTACAAAACGCAGCGGGGCAAGCAATCAAATACATTGCGAGCTCCCTCGTTGATGCAGCAGGTGTTTCAGTCGATGGACATCGATGTGAGAACAACCATCGTAGTGACTCAGTTTCAAAAAGATCTTGATGAGGCTGAACGTTTAGGGGTGCGTACTGACAATGTGTTGCCTGCGGACGTGTTTTTCTCTCCCGTCAAGCGCGTGAACACTGATACGTATTCTGCAACAACATCGCCACGGTCATAGGGCCAACTCCCCCCGGCACGGGGGTGATCCATGCTGCTTTTTCTGCGGCGGTTGAATAATCCAAGTCACCCGTTAGTTTGTGTTGTGTACGGTTCATGCCAACGTCCACCACAATGGTGCCGGGTTGAATCCACTGACTTTGAATAAGGTGCGGTTTTCCTGTGGCGGAAATTAAAATTTCTGCTTCTTGAATAGCTTTTGCCAGATTCTGTGTGGCGCTATGACAGACGGTGACAGTGCATTTTGCCATGAGTAATTCTAATGCCATGGGTTTGCCAACGATATTGGAGGCGCCCACAATGACGGCATGTTTGCCCCGTAAAGGCAGGTGATATGCTTGCAATAATTCGATGATGCCATAAGGAGTGCAAGGGCGTAGTGTCGGGTGAAATTGTGCTAAACGCCCTAAATTATAAGGGTGAAATCCATCTACATCTTTGCGGGGGTCGATAGCTTCAATGATTTGCTGTGTGTCGATATGTGCAGGCAAAGGCAGTTGCACTAAAATGCCGTCAATGTCATGACGCTGATTGAGTTGTGCAATCAGCGCTAACAACATCGTTTGTGTGGTGTCTTTTGATAACAAATACGCATGCGATAAAATCCCTACTTCTTCACAGGCGAGACGTTTGTTTTTTACATAAACTTCTGAGGCAGGATCTTCCCCCAGTAAAATCACGGCTAAACCGGGTTGGCGATGGCCCTTTTTAACTTGTTCAGTGATCGCTTCTTTGATGTTTGTACGGATTTTTGTTGAAACTTCTTTTCCATTGAGTATTTGTGCGACCATCCATGAAATCCTTAAGGTTTAATTTGAATACGCAGTGCGTGAATAGCCTCAGGCAATAAATCGCCGAGTGCGGCGTAAATTAATTGGTGTTGTTTTACAAGCGATTGGTGCGCAAAGGCCAAGGCGCTGATGATCAATGTGTAGTGTCCGCCGCTGACGGGGTGATGGCCTTTGTGTGCAGCACTGTCATCGATGATTTCAATATACGTGGGATGCAGTGTTGCTAAACGGGTTTTCATTGCTTCAATGCAGGTTTGTGGGTTCATGAGGATTCTCTCGTAGTCACTTTCATGTGCTTCATCAAATAAAGGCTTTGAATTAAAACAAAAACCAGCGTTAAACCCAGTAAGCCAAATAATTTAAAGTTGACCCAGATGTCTGTAGGAAAATGATAAGCCACATAAAGATTCAGCCCGCCCGTAAAAGCAAAAAATATAATCCAACTCATATTAAGGCGTCGCCAGACAGATAAGGGCAGCGATACATTGCTTTCCATTAAGCGTTGAATTAATGGTTTTTTGCCAATGAATTGGCTAAATAAAAATAAGACGCTGAATGCCCAGTTGATGGCGGTGGGCTTCCACTTAATAAAAAGTTCGTTATGAAAGGTGAGGGTGGCGCCACCTAATAAGCCAATACAGAGAAGTGTGACGAGCTGCATCGTGTCTATACGCTTGTTTTTTAGCCAAAAATGGATGAATTGGATCAGTGAGACTAACATGGCCGTGCCAGTGGCCCAATAAATGCCGGCTGTTTTATAGACGATAAAAAAGAGGAAGATGGGAAAGAATTCTGAAAGAACTTTCATTAAAAAAACCTTATTAATGCGATGTGTTTACGCATGATTCATATCTGGTGGAAAAACATGCTAGCATAGCATCACGTTTTAAATTCGACCAGGCTCGGGATGTAAAATTAGCCTTATGACCCAGATTCTCCGTGTTCATATTCAGCATCCGCAAATTCACTTATTGGCGCAGGCTGTGAAGGTTATTCAAGCCGGGGGCATCGTTGTTTACCCGACGGATTCAGGCTATGCGCTGGGGTGCCAGATTGGCAATAAAGCGGCTTTAGATCGCATCCGTCGCATTCGCCAGTTGGGCAAAGATCATCATTTTACATTGGTTTGTCGTGATTTATCTGAGTTGGCGGTGTATGCCCAAGTCAATAACCGTGCGTTTCGGCTATTAAAAACCTATACGCCTGGCCCTTATACTTTTATTTTGCCTGCGACGCGTGATGTGCCGCGACGCTTGCAGCATCCTAAACGTAAAACCATCGGCTTGCGTATTCCGCGCCATACGATTGCACTGGCTTTATTAGAAGCCTTAGAAGCGCCTTTGATGAGCACCACATTGGTGTTGCCTGAAACAGCATTAGCGGTGATTGAGCCCGAAGCCATGAAAGAGCTCTTGGGGCATCAAGTCGATTTGGTGATCGACGGTGGGTTTTGTGGGATAGAGCCTACTTCTATTATTGATTTGGTGGAGGACGAGCCGAAAGTGATACGTAAGGGAAAAGGCGATGTGACTCCCTTTCTCGGAGAAACGACATGATCTTAAATTACCTTGATTTTGAACAGCCCATTGCAGAGTTAGAAGCCAAGATTGAAGAGCTGCGTCTGGTGGGCAACGATACGGACTTAAATATTTCTGAAGAAATTAATCGTTTACAGAAAAAAAGTCGGGAGTTAATTAAATCTACTTTTTCTTCGTTGACGCCTTGGCAAGTGGTGCAGTTGGCGCGCCATCCTTTGCGTCCGCATGCGGTTGATTACATCGATTTGATTTTTACGGAGTTTGAGGAGTTGCATGGTGATCGTCATTTAGCAGACGATCCTGCCATCATCGGTGGCACGGCACGTTTAGACGGTCAGCCTGTGATGGTGATTGCGCAAGAAAAAGGGCGTACGACCAAAGAAAAAATTTATCGTAATTTTGCAATGCCACGTCCTGAAGGATATCGCAAAGCATTGCGTTTGATGGAAATGGCTGAAAAATTTCGCTTACCTTTATTGACCTTTATTGACACGCCAGGCGCTTATCCGGGCATTGATGCAGAAGAGCGTAATCAAAGTGAAGCCATCGCAAAAAATTTAGCGGTGATGAGCCAATTGCGCATACCCATTATTTCTACCGTGATTGGAGAAGGCGGATCGGGAGGTGCTTTAGCCATTGGGGTGGGGGATTGGATCATCATGCTGCAATACAGTATTTATTCTGTGATTTCGCCAGAAGGGTGTGCATCTATTTTGTGGAAGAGCGCAGAAAAAGCAGCGGATGCAGCAGAAGCAATGAATTTAACGGCAGATCGTCTTAAACAACTTGGGTTAATTGATCAAGTGGTACCAGAGCCTTTGGGGGGTGCGCATCGTGGT
>OBEQ012247706.1_pt1 | contig 32585 bp, 11 predicted proteins | sample 1670901 | NCBI WGS metagenome assembly OBEQ01 (sample SAMEA104232315, study PRJEB22302) | groundwater metagenome | biome: forest; feature: aquifer; material: groundwater | place: USA | collected 2011-08-07 | depth 5.4 m | reverse complement strand
TTGGGGTACGGAAATTTCATTGTTGAGGGGTAGTAATAAGGATTGCTATGCGGGTTAGCAGGTATGTAACATCTCAGATGGAGTTGTAAGAAACAAAAGTAATTATTGGATCTCCGAATAACATAGAGACCCAATAAACTTTATTCAAAACATTATCACAAATCAAATTCACGCAATGATTTCATCGAGACATTAAAATAGGCATTGCGACTATTCTTTATCCTTTTATAGTTGAATCCCATGTAAATCATAGCTGCTATAAAAACCCCCTTGGGAATATAGTTGGGGAGAATTCCACGTTTCGTGGCCCAGCGTTCCACAACATGTTTCAGACCATAACTGCTCATTTGACGGCTGACACATTGTTGTTTTCTCAGGTGTGACGCGAACTCACAACAAACCAAAAACTCGCTGTAAAATGTAAACAGAGCTTCTCTTTCCTTCATAGTAAATTGGGTATCATCACTATCGACTATAAACCCAGTTGCTGTAAGCTCCGGGTGTTCAGTAAGTAGTCTTTCAAAATCGGTTATGGAAATTGTTTCCATGTTAATCTCCTTATTAATATCTGGATGGTTCAATGAATGGCGAATTCATTCTTTTGGGTCCGGTTACATACCCAAATGTAACCGAAATATGGCTATTTTGATTCATTTTACTGAATTATAGCCCCGGTTACATCAGTTACATGTTTTCACGATACACATCTAACTTTAACAACATAAGAACATACAACAGCATATTTATAGTTAAGAGTGTATATATTATGTAACTACTGTAACTATATCATTTTATACTCATAATTGGCTATTCTAAGCTACTTAAAGCAGAAATGCGGTTACACCCGGTATGTAACCAGATGTAACCGCGTGTAACCGTTACTCTATTCCAAAGCCTTCAAAGTCGATACCAGCTTCTTGGGCTTTCTTAATATCCACACACAACGAACGCACAGTTTTTCCGTTAAACTTCACCGGGTGTTCCTTGCTGTACACATAATTACTCTCATCGAACAATCTCAAGTAAGATTCTTTATCTAACAAATCACCTTCATAGCTAGTCTGCTTTGCGTACTGTTTAAAGTCAGGGAATATCTTTGTGAAGTTGATGGCCAATACCTTGATAGAGGCATTGGTCTCTTTATTTTTTACCAGCATTTCCTTGTAATCAAGATCTTTCCTAACCTTACAATCAAATCCATTTGGCACGGGAAACTCTTTTTCTTTCATAGCCATCACAGACAATTCATTCATCAATTGATCTACTGCCGATTGAACAAAACCACTATTCGAGCCGGTAATTTCTCTCAATTGATGATTCAACACGGTAGGCATATCAATTGTAGGTAGATTGACATGATTTGTTAATCCAAATTGCTTAAACAACTCAATCCCAAGAACCATGACAGATAGGTTGTCAACAATACGTGGTGCTATCATTTTACTTCCAAAATGCTTTTCGACTATACATTTTGCTTCCTCAAACATCTTAGGAATATCCTGATTCAAGCAAAACTGAATGTAACGTGGCATGAATGCTTCTAAATGCAATTGCCGGACTCTATCAAAAGCTTCTTGCATTGACTTATTCTTTTTTACTGTATCTTTAACTCTAATAACAAGAATGCGTTCATGGACTGAGGGAACAGTGATATTCCATTCACCCATAACACACAATGGAGCAAGTATTTCATAGTCTTTGGTTCTCTGGTCAGCTTGACCTTTTGATTCGGTCTCTCCTGAATAGGCTTTGTTCATATAGGCTATGATGTTGTTCATCTGGTCTTCAGTGAGCAGTTTCGACTTAAACTCATCTAATAGTACAGGGATTGCATTTGTTGATGAAATCAGTTTCAACAGTGGAAATGCTTTTTCCTTACACGAATGTGGTTTCGGATCTATATAGCCACAGAGTCGTTTTAATACCTTTGCAGAACTTGTTTTTCCTCCGCCTTGAGTTCCATGAACAAAGGCAAGTGGAAATCCACCGACACAATCAAGCAAGATTGGTTTTATCGGAGTAGCAAATATCCATCCAAGCCAGGGAACAATTATTGTTTCTTCATTTATCCGGGTTATATCATTATATAATCCTGAAATGAAAATCGAATACTCAGCATCTGTAACTTGAGCATAGCTGATACCGTAATAAAAAGCATTCTTCCCTTTATCGTATGATATTATTTCCGGATCATACGAGATTTTTTCTTTGGTAATATTTAAGCCATTGGTTACCCATGTTTGTTCATTTGTTAGTAGTCCGATTACCCGGGTTCCCTTTTTACGTACTGGAACACTTGTATTCACATAACTGCAAAGAATTTGTATGTCATTATCTGTTCCATGAAACGTACAATCTTGATGACCGATGGCCTTTAAGAGTTTTGCTTTACTATGCCAATCAGTATTTTCAATATGAATATTCGGATATGTGTATCCTTGTGCAGATATGACATCGCATTTCAAACAATCTGAATCATCCAGAACTAACAGTTCTTTTGGTTCAATTGTAAAGGTTGTCATAATCTTATTGTTATCCTTCTTTAAGTAAGAATTATTTTTTATTACAAATTGAACCGGTAACGACTTCGTTTGTTCTTCATACCGGTTGTACATATCATTGACCGTATAAACGATTTTATCATCCGGTAATGGGGGAATATTTTGTTTGTTCCAAACCCGAAGATGTTCAATAGTAAATTCCCGGTCAAAGCCTTTACTGATGTGCATTCCAATCAATTGTGTTGCAGAATGTGTTCTATTTCCAGATTCAGCTCCTGCAAAGCTCTTTAGTAGTTCCTCTTTTTTAGCAGGTTGCTTTGTAGGTTTATCTTCTTCAATCTTAACATCTGTTGGAAGGCATAGATTCTTTGTATTTACATAGATATCAGGATCGTAAGACAAGAAACAAGCTCTTGATACATCGCTGGTATGATCTGCTTCAAAGCCATATTGTTCGCTGAACTTTGCCGCATAGTATTGATAAACCCTTGTGTATTCATCTGGATCTGTTATTTCACTAGCTAATTCATAAATTACTTTTAATCCATCTCCACCCGGTGATATGAAAGTAGAGAAAACAGATGTATCTAGCTGGAGTTGTTTTTTTAACTCTTCTGTTTTTCCATTGAGATGATCATAATCAATAATAATGTGACGAGTACATTGAAGTTTCTCATCCTTACGCCTACCATTTGTGAAGAGACCCATATTAAACCAAGGTAATAAATCCCGTTTTAACTCTCTTCGTTTATCATCATTAGTACAAGCTCTGATAGTTTTTATAGCTTCTTTTATTCCATCCCCAGTACGAATTATCTGAAGAATAGTTGAAAAAGGTCTTATTTCGACTGGAGGTTTAACAGTTTTCCCGTAGGAAATGTTAAGTGTATCAAGATTAGATACTTTTAGTTCATTAACGAGAGTTTCTTTCTTTGATGGGCATAATTGGTCTATCATCATTGTTATAGTTGGTTGTTTGATACAGGATATTCTTCAATACCTTGAGCGCCGAGCCATATTGCTACGGATTTACAGAAGCACTCAAATCGTAGTATTGTTTTACAAACTCTCTGAGTTTGTCTGTTTGTACAAAGCGGAATACGGTATTGCCATTAATTTTTGTATGAGATTGCAACTGTAATCCCATAGCAATTAAATAACCGCTAAGGTAAAGGTCTTTTGTTTCATAGTGCATGGATTTTATTCCTGATTGAATGGTAGTATTCGGAGGGTTGTTAGGCAAGTATTCATATATTCATATATTCATAGTTATCTAAACATTACATCTCCCTCGGCTTGGGAAGCCGGCTGTTTTCTTACTAATTGTACTAAACTCTTGACTGAGTGTCAAGGGCTTCGTGCATCCGCAGGACGGATATTTTCGGAGGGCAATGCCTACACTTAATGTTACTAAGTATTTTTGTTAGATCCAACTCGATAAAAAACCGCGTAATACTTGATGGATTTAAAGCTTTTAAGAAAAAACGTGCTCTATATTGAAGAGCATCTCCCAAGCGAGTTTGGTAAAATAATATACGGTTTAGCGTTAGGATGCCGACAACGGCACACAAGCCCCGACCACATGATCGAGGCTTGACTGCATCAGGCGTATATAATAGAGTAAAACTATGCCAAATTAAGCTGGAAATGCCGGAAATAATTTGTGAGTAGAGCATTGTTCCCTCCCCCGCTACAATGATTACCTACAGGGTACTCAAAATTCAAAAATTCCGATGGTTTGATAAGGGATGTTAAAACCCGTTCACCATCGGAATTTTTATTGCAACCGATTTATCCAGCGAGAAAGAAATGAAACAAGAAAGCCATCCCATTCACGAGATGGCTTTTTATGTTCAATGGTTTGTAGCGTCCTGTTACTCTTGCAACCTATGATGTGCAAAAGATTATTTGATAAGAAGCATCTTTTTCACATCCACAAATGAATGATTGGGTTGTGTTAAGCTTGCCGCTTCAATGCGAAAGAAATATAATCCGCTTGCAATACCACTTCCATCAAATTGTATTATTTTGTATCCAGCCAATTCATTATTATTAACGAGCGTTTTAATAAATTGACCAAGTGTATTGAACACCGTTATTTTTACATGAGCTGGTTCCGGTAAAGCGTACTTGATCGTTGTTACAGGATTAAACGGATTCGGATAGTTAGCGAATAATCCAAACGTCTGAGGCAATTCATCTTGATTACCAACTCCTAATAGCTGATACAGCTTTGTAGCGTTGATAGCTGTAGGTTCAGCCATAGTGCCTAATGCGGCATCCGCTTTAAAGAACATTGAATCAGGTATTTCCCAAATTTCTCCTCGTTTCACATCATACACGCGAAGCTTGATATTATCCTCTTCAACCAAATTACTATACAGCATTAAAAACGCATACCATCGCTCATAACGCTGATTATACGTTGCTTTCACAAACCCACGGCATTCATCGCCTGCAAACGCTCCGACAAAAATACTATCGGCTGCTATTTCAACATTGTTAATTTTCAAAATGCTTGTTATTGTCATATTCGATTCAAAAGCGTGAGGATTAACAACCCAATTTGAGGCTTCAGGAACTGATGATAATTGTTTTGGATATTGCTCAACCTTATCCTGGGCATTATGTGCAAGTGTATTCATACCTGCCAACAAACCGGATGAGAAATAGCTAAACGATGTATCCGCATTTAACTTTTTAGCATAGAGCTTATACCCTTTCCCTGGCTCCATCGTCTCTAAACTTCCAATCCATTTCTTAGCAGTTCCTGCAGTTACATATTTCGCAAAAGAAGATTGAGCTTTGATAAAATCTGTATCGTGTAATGCCAACCCGTAATTTGAGAATGACGCATCAATGTTTAAGGTTCGTTTTGGCAGATAAGAAATCCAATTCCATCCTTTACGCAATGGTATGCGCGAGGTAGAATCCACAAAATTTCCTTCGATAGATAATGTTCCCGATTCCTTCACCTTTAACATATAGCTTTGGGTATTTTCAAGCTCAACAAGAGAACCTGACCATTCATTCCCATCGTTAACGGCAAATTCATCAATAGATTTAACGATATCTCCTTGAGAAAGAGGGATATCTGAAAGCACACCGGTAGTTGTCATATCTTGCGCTTTTACGTTCGTAGAAAACCAATTCCATCCCGGCTTGATGCTGATCGGGAGAACGTCATAAGCGGCGGCATCTATGGCTGTGAGCGGTTCAGGTCTGTACGGATCGCCGATGATCGTATCTTTCATAAACCTGAACGATTCAAATGTTGAATTATAGAGCCTACATTCAGAAGCATCCCATACGCGGAATTTCACACGTTCGCCACGGGGATTGTTGCTGAACACTGTCATAAAGATGCGATATCCGACCGATGGAACAAATTTAAGTTTTGTAACGCCGCGCACCTCGCCTCCAATAATTGCTGCGACGATATCATTTGTATCGGTAGATGGAATACTTCCGATGAGTAGCGAATCAATAATATTCATGGAATATTCATATTTGTTACTCGGAGAAACCCAGTCCGGCAATTCACAGCTGACGTTGACGATCACAGTGAAGGAAGAGATGCCGATATTCGGGTCTATTACAGTAACTTTACCTGAATAGGGAGTGCCAATATGCAATGTATCCGGCATGGTGAACACTATGTCACTGACACTTTCCTGCCGTACTGTACCCGTATCCGATGCAACGCGTAACCATGATGGTTTCTCGGTTATTGTATAATGAGCGTCTTGTTGACTACCGTTGCTGAGATGCGCTATTATTTGACCTACGCTATGATAGGGCACATCTTTCGATATATAAGATTGACTCCATGTAAATCCATTTTTATGCACGGTGAATACCCAGGTCTTCGAACCCTGCATCGGATTTCCACGCACGTCTTTTATTCCTTTCACATTTATACTGAACTGTTGCCCTTCCATTGCTGCTGCGGAGGCAAGGGGTGTAATGATAATCGTACTGCCATCGGTCACAGCACTCGCTGCGATAGTATCAGCAGGCGTTCCACCTGTTACTTTTCGCATTAAAATTGATGCAGGCGTTATTGAATTTTTGTCAATTGTTTCGTTGAATGAAATTGAAATTTCTTCGCCAAGCGTCAACACGGAATCTGACGGTTGTGGCGTGCCGAATACAGTCGGAGGAGTTCGATCTATCGTGCCACGAACCACAGTTGAATAACCGTTTCCGGAAGAGCACTTTGTGTATGCGCGAATTTCATAATTTCCATCCTTTGAAATTCCGGAGTAATCCCAGTTGAGACTTGCACTCTTTCCTTCCTGCAATAAACTTGATTTTATTGAGCTTATCGGTAACCAGCTGACATCTCCTACTCTCCGGTACTGAGCGCCGATTTCGATAATAGAATCTTTTCCGTTAAACACAACAAGAAAATCTTTCATCGTAATATTGAGTTTACTGTGGGTGGAAGCCGAATCCGCTTGATTCACCAACCAACCAGAAGCAGGCTCGAACAATGAAATATCGCTACACGGAGCCGAGAACCGAACATCGAGGCTGATAATCTTTGAAACATCTTCCCTGTCGCTTTCACATTGAGGACCCGCACGTAATAACAGCTTACTGTAATCATAGAAAATCGGACCTCGTTCAACAGTAAGGGTGAGGTAGCGTGTTTGATTGTAAGGTACAACTAACGGAACTCCCGCGTACATCGGCGCGCCGTTTGCCGTAATGATGGCCCCGCCCCGGTTCGAAGAATCAACAATAGAGAGCACGTACGAACGCGTTTCTTCTGTTTCACTTTTATTGGTGAGATTAAGTGTAAATACAGCAGGTTGATCCGGTTGAATGCCTACTTGTGCGCTTGGCGTTAAACTAATATCAGGCAAATCGCGTCGCGTCATGGTAGGTTTTCCCGTATTATCTTCCCATGGTTCATAGGGGCAAGAACTTGCCCCGGCTCTTACCTTAAATACCGGCGAGAGCTCATTCGATGCTTTCATCACGTCAACGGTAAAATTATCCCCATCGTCATTATCGGAAAGGAAGTATCCGAAGCTTCGCGTGTTTGTTCCGGAAGTATCCGTTAGATTATCAAGCCATTCGTTTTGGGTTAATTGCTGCCCCACAATCTCGCTTTCATTTCCCGATGTACCGAAGCCGAGACCTGCACTAAGCGATTCATCAAGCCAAATCGTTTTCTTTTCCATATACGCCACAGTTGTTTCCGCCTGGAAGCTATATTGATAATCGGCACCCGCGCTAAATGAACGATTGATCGTTAATGCCGCTGTTGCCATCTGAGTGCTATCCCATACAAGCATATTTTTCCATGCATCGATGAATGATTGGAAGAACGCTACGGAATCCTTTCCGCCGCCGTCTCTCCGGCGTATTGCATCACGTTTCAAAAGCTCTAAGCTTGGAATAACGGAATTTTTAATATGGCCGCGGGTAAAAGCAAACGTTGTTGAAAATCCGTTCTTATCAAAGCCAACCGCTGGAGGTGGCGTAACAATTTGACAATTATGAACATCGACAACATCCGTTAAGGCGAAAATATAATTCTCCCCATACCCGATAAACACATCGGCGTCCGCACCGACGAAACCTTCATCAGAGGATGAAGCATATTGGTCTGAAAATGTGCCGCAAATTGTTGTTGCACCTTCTTTATTAACTTGAGTGCCGGCGGTAATATTCAGCTTTAACACCGCTCTAAAAAATGTTTCTGTCGCAAGAAAGACACCAAACCCAACACCGTTTTGGAATTTGAATCCTAACTTCACATCCACACCCAATCCTCCTCCGTTTTTATTATGAACTTCAAGTGGATCAATTTTTTTGCAGAATGAATACCCTTTTTCCACGTATGCGTAGGAGCCGTCTCCGGGCGGGTCGTGAATAACATAGAGTGGAACAGGCGTGCTGAATCCGGTAACGAATCGGCTCCCTTGCCTCTGCTTTCGTCCTTTCACAACTACCCACTGAGTGGAAACAACAGGTTGCTGTCCGATGACTTCAGCAATTGCTGTAATAGCTTTTTGATAGGATCTGTTAAATCCAGAAGCATCATATCTTCCCGGCGCTGTATTCGGAGTATTTGCATAGGTCGTATATTTACCAACGCCATTTTTCACTCCGATTGTTACCGGTTGATCTTCGAGATCATTAATTTCATCTATTATCGTAACGGTGGCCGTGTCAACGTTACACACCCCCGCCGGACCATAATCTTCTGTGACAAGAATTTTAAGATCGATAGGAGTCGGACCTTGCTGGAGAACACGTGCACGGAGAGGTGCACACGTATCTCCGCCGATGCCGGAGATGCTGATTTTGATTGGTGCATGGTAGATGAAATCAAGCGTTGTATCTGCGTTTGTCAAATCAACTGCGCGTGCTCCAATGTTGGTAAAGTACTCAAGTATTGCCGCTCGATCCAATGGAGCCTGTGCATTATTAATATTCGTAACCTGTACAAAATATTTCTGCGGAGGTAATATGATATTGAAATTTGTCGGACTTATAAGGTTAAGCGTTCTAATTAAACACTCACTTTCGCTTCTAAACGTCAACTCAACATCACCTATTGCTTTGTTGCATCCTCCGGAAACCTTTCCGGTAATCTTCCTTGTTTTGGTATCAAGAAAATTTTTCCCTGCAACATTCCCGGCAACCGCAACCTGATATGACACGGGAGAGAATGTATGGTCACCAAATTTTGCTTCTATTGTATGCTCGCCTCTTGGAACTGATACTTGATAAATCCCTGAGCGATCGGTAACTCCTCGCGCAGTTCCGTCAACAAGAATTTGAATATTCTGAGCGAAACAATCTGTACCGGCAAATTGAATATACCCTGTTACAGAATACGATGTATTATCCGTAAATGTCACTTCGTTTTGTACAGGATTGCCCGTACTAAGAGTAATCCCTTTATAAGAGGGTAAAAATTTCGAGTCCTTTTTTTGGGGAAACACCTTAAACGTTGTTGATGCGCCATAATTGATATTTGCAATCGTAAAATTACCCTGCTGATCAGTTAAACCGCACACATTCATTTCCGGAACATCGTCTGACCAGAAAACTCCGCCGGTTGTTGTTCCGAAGTGATTATTTCCCGTCATATCTGTAACGACATTCCCTTCGCCTTCATCAAACGCCCAATACGCTAACAATCCCGTTTCCCTCCCCGAAAGTTTTTTAGTCATCGCTTCCTGAATTTCAGATTCCGTCCGGAAGCTTTTCCAAATCCTCACCTCATCAATTTCGCCCGAATAGTTATACACTTTTTGTTTGACTCTTCCGCCGATGTTCCAATTTCCCTGAGCAATTGCAGGTCCCGCACCGGAAACCATCTCATTGGCAAAGACGCCATTCTTATATATCTTCCATGATGTACCATTATAAACCGCCGCAATGTGAACCCATGTATTCAGTTCTTGAGTAAGTACAGGAGTAGCGCATACAACATTTAAACCTCCTGAAACAGAAATCAGCGAGTAATGACCGTTCAACAATGTCAGGCTTGTATAATCCGTCCCTTCTAAGTAATATCCATGAGAAATAATATCTTGAATGTTGCTTTGAAGTGAAGTCGGCTTCACCCATGCTTCAAGCGTAATAGTTCCTCTGAAATTCAAATCAGCGGGGTTTCCTAAATCAATAGCTCCCCTGTTCCCGTCAAAATGTAATGACTTGAGAGGAAGCGGATCAATACAAACTTTCACACTTTCAACGCCGGTTCCAGTTCCGTTGGCAACTCTGCCGGAGATTGTTCCATCTGCAGGACGCCAACCATAATCGCTTACGCGACGCGACTCGCCATACGTACTGCTGAATGCGGCAATACTGTACTTGCTTGTTTTGCCAGGGGCGGTTTCCATATCGCTAAACGTGGCATCTGAACCTGACATTGTAGCAAGCAGAGTTGTGTCACGATAGAGATGAAATCCTGTTGGCGCGGCTCCACTGATTGTCCAATTAAGCTGAATGTGGTCTCGATATGTTCCATCTGAGGCTGTGAATGTTGCGACTTCAGCAACGTTGGCGTTGACTGTATTCCAATTAAAAACATACGCGCCTCCGCCGTTGGATTGCGTTGAGCTTTCATTTGGCACACCGATAATAACGCCGGTAGTAGTAAGTCCAACACAGTTTCCAAATCCTACAGCGTTAGTTCCGGAACCACCGATAAATAAAAGTGAATCGGTAATCACAGCAGTAGATGCGCCCCCTGAAGGCTCTGCCCAATTGTAAAGAGTCGCGATCGTTTGATTATTATAATTTCCACCTCCGACAAGTAACTTATCTGACGTTAATACTACTGACCGACCGTATCTGTTCCCGTTTTCATTATATCCTGTTACTGTCGCGTCGTTGGTATAGTCGCTTCCTGTGTATTTGTACAGAAATACTTTGCCCGGATCCCATTCAGCCGGCGCGCCTACAGCTACACGGGTACCTTTCACGGAAACTGATGAACCGAATCTATCACCAAGGACATTTCCATACACTGCATATAATTGATCGCCAACTGTGGTTTGCATAGTTGAGTTTGATTTCCCCTTTGCAAACTTTACTTGGTCAATTAATTCAGGGTGAGTTGCATCAGCGACAGGTTCATTATTATTTCCTGCTTTAGATATAATGTTCGGGTGAAAAATGATATACGTAAATCCACTCTGCTGACCGATTTGCGGCGCGCCCACAGCGTACACATCGTTCAAGTAACCATCGTAATATCCATAGTTATCAACCGATACCGAACTCCCCCAATGACTGAAAGGCGCGTTTAGTGCATAGTATGTTTGGAGATAAAGAACGCCGTTCGATCTATCAATGTTATAGAACGCTACACCTCCGCCTTCGGTCGTATAATAGTTATCATAAGGAGCGCCAACCACTACCCTCTCTTGTTCAATGGAAACGGAAGCGCCATATCTGATACCCGGTCTTTGGAAATAGTAATAATTTATCTCGTTCCATGTGGTACCAACATTTTGCTTGAAGATAAAAATTGCATCGCTCAACGGCGCGCCGATTATTGCTATATCGCCGTTGATTGAAACAGCCTGCCCAAATGAAGAAACACCCGAATGTGCAGTTATGGTTTGAATATGCTTCCAAACTCCTCCAATATTCTGGAAGAAGGAAACCATGTTAGAATTTCCATATCCTATTATTGCGCGGTCGCCATCTATCGCAACCGAATAACCGAATTGCGCATTACTTGTCGGTGATGTACTCGTGAGTAAATTTGTCATTTTTGTTATACTGCCAATCTCCCCAACTGCGCTAATTTCTGTAGAAGTGGTAACGCCATCCTCTGCTAAGGTTTTAGCTGAGTAGGTATGCGTACCGCCTGTACCGGACGCGCTATCAGTTATATACAATGAAGAGGTTCCTTCCGCTAACAGCGTACCCTCCCGGAATACCTGCACCTTATGATTTGGCGCTTTAGAGCCATCAATAACACTTATCGTTACTTTATTAAAATAATTGTTTGAAACATTAATTGAGGTCGGCGGGAAAAGAATTGTTGAGCCAACATCCGATTTTTTCTCTGATGCATTTTCTTCAAAATAACGGTACGCGGCAACTTCGTATATTGTTTGCTGACCGAACAGCGGAGCCGCGTCTGTATATGACGTAGTGTTCGCGCCAATCACCGCATATTGAACGCCATTTCTAAAGATAACATACCCATGTTCTACTTGCGAGCTATCTTCCCAAGTAATGACAACTTTATCCTCATAGACGCCGTCAGTCGCTTGAACATTCGCCGGAGGATGTATTCTTGAGCTGCCTATACCTGAATCGGCTTCGGAATATCCCCAGCTATCGCGTGTATCAGAGTGGTCATCCGGGTCGGCATTAAATGCGTCAACATAATACTGATAGCTCATTCCGGAGCGTGAAGTTATCGAATCCGTAAATGAAGTTCTGTTCGGACCTACTTCTCCTATTTCAAAAATCCCGTCAGGCGGGTATTCCCTCCGGATACGATACCCGTTTTCAAAACCGGAATTATCTTTCCATGTAAGAACAACCTTTTCTTCAAATACGTCTTTTGTAACTAAAAGACCTGAAGGACCGTGCAACGCCCTACTTCCCGTTGCATGAATTTTTCGCGATTCATGTCCCATCGCATCCATTGCGCTGATTGCATAATCATATTTTTTGTTGGCAACTCCATCGAGATCTTCGTACTGCCTTGTGGATGCGGAACGGGTGGCAATTTGCTTGCCATCGCGGAAAATCTTAAACAACACAACTTTTGTTGAAGTACTGCTCCAGGCAAGAACAGTTCTATTTTCAAAAAGACTATCGCTCGCTATTAATGTATCCGGTGGAATGATAATAGCGCGCGTTCCGAAATCGCAAACATCCTGCGACCTGCCGCCATTCGAGCTTAAAGCGGCAATGCAAAATGTATATTCCAGCCCCGGAGTTGCCGTATAATCTTTAAAACTTGTTGTGTTTGCCGTAACGGTATCTTTTTTGCCGTCGCTCCGTTGGATAACAAAGCTGTCTTCCAAATCGGACGTGTCGCTCCATGTAATAGTAATGTTATCATCATAGAGCGAGTCACTGATCTCAACATTTGCAGGGGCTGGAAGAATATCTATTCCCCCCGCGTCGCAAACAGATTTTGAATCATGAACTCCATCGCTTGATGATATACAATAGGTATGGGTCACTCCCGGAGCAGCTGTCATATCAACAAACATCGTATCGGCGGCAGGGACATGCGCTTGTACTATATTTCCATCTCTGAAAATCGAATGGTCAACAATACCTTGCCGGGGATTATTCCATCTCAATATAACGCGGTCAGGATATGTGCCATCCGTTGCAGAAAAATTTGTCGGCGGAAGAACATACGCGCGCTTGCCTGTTGTAGATACAAGTTCGGAATACCTGTCAGTTGAATCTTTTGCTATGATGTCGTATGTATGTTCGATACCTGGCGAAGCCGCCGTATCAAGGAATTGACTTACGTTGCTATTCACTTCGGCAAGGTAATTCCCATCAAGGTAAAGAGTATAGCTTTTGGCAACATTCGATGTTCTGCCCCATTGTAATTGAATACCATCGGTGAATTCATCATACGACGCTTGAAATGGCGCAGGCTTATACACGATTTTTTTTCCCGTAGCGCACCGTTCATTGGAAAGAAAGCCATCGGGACCAAGAACTCTTACACAATAGGTATAGTCCACACCCCGGATTCCGGTGTCATCAACATACACAGAGTCTTCACTTGAAGCTACGCTGAGTAAATAGCCATCGCGGAAAATTTCATAAAGCAAGTTATTGTTAGGAACTCGGGACCATTGCACAACAACACGATCTTCAAACGCTCCGTCGGTTGCTGTAACGCGTTCAACCGGCGTAACGGGCGTTCCCAAATCGGATGCAAGGCTTTGAATTCCATTATAGAGCCATGCTATATTATCATAACGAACATCATTCGTGTTGCCTATACTATCGCCGCCTACTTCTACATAATCAAATTGCCAATACGAAATTAAATTGGACATCTCCCAGGAAGAAGCATTAGGGGTAAGCATGTCATGGATAATTTCCGTATCGACGCGGGCGACATTCCAAAATTGAAGTTCGTCTATCATCCCGCTAAACATGTTGTCTTCACTGTCTTTTCCTAAGAACATCGAGCCGGTATTATTCTGGAAGGGCGGATCAATTGAAGTTGACCCCGTACGAATTCCATTAATATAGAGCGCAATTTCCGATCCATCAACGGTACATGCAACGTGCGTCCATTGGTCAAGGGGAAGCGTGTAGGGAACGAAGAGTCCTTCGCCCGGCAACGTAGTAAAACGGATGCCCTGACCATCATTCAAATTTTCGAGAGTAAGCTTAAATCCCGTGTTATCATTCTCTCCGATAACTTTACCACGTCGATCAATAATACATGCAGATTCGTTTGGAAAAGGTAATGATGCGGGCTTCACCCATGCTTCTACGGTTAGAGTTGTGACATCAAAATCATTTAAAGTTGCTTCGCCATAATCGTCCACGCCGTCAAAAGAGATAACATTTCCCCAGTTTGGCGCGTTCATCGTCCTAAGTAATTCAAAGAGACTGCTTATTGCCGGAGGGATAACAGGAATATTTGCATTTGTAGCATTCATTCCACTTGTGCTTTCCTTCTGAATAAACTTATTACCTGAAAATGAAAAATTGCTCACCTCGGTACCGGAAGCATCGGATACGCTAAGACTCGTTTTTTCGAGTGAGACGCCATTCCCGAAATATGCACCAACAGTTGCTTTCAAGCTTGTAATTTTTTGTTGTTGCTCCCACTTTCCACCCGATAATTTGAAAATATATACTGCTCCACTGAGCTTATTCTGCCAGCTTGCAGAAACAACGGCTACATCGCCCTGAATATCAACCGACGTGCCGAAATGATCATACTTTCCTAAATCAGAAGGCATTAACTTTTGTTCTTGAACCCATGTATTGCCGGAACGCTTCAATATATATACCGCGCCTTGATAGTTATTCTCCCAGGGCGTACCGACTATTGCATGGTTGCCATCAATAGCAACATTAAATGAACCGGTGCGATTGCCGGATTTCATTGCTTGCAAAGATTTATTATTCCCTGAAACCGTACTCCACTGTTTGGAAAGAGTATCTTTAATGAAAAATATCTCGCTTCCATTGCTTTGCACCCCTAAAGAAGAGAGCATTGCTGAATTTTTCAACAGCGAGAGGGAAAATTGGCGATTGTTTCCAATGCTTTTCTGTTGATTCTGCTGACCGGAAAGTATGGGAATTGTGAAAACGGAACATACCGTTAAAAGAAAAAAAGCAGAAAGACGTAAGAACGATTTCATGATATTTCCTTTGATTTATAATATTGAGTGGATTTAATAAATACTTGAGGCATAGAGGGTAGCTTGTACTACCCTTTAGCCCTCTCCTCCTGTTCGAATCCACTCGAAAAGCCAGGAGGTTCAAATCGAATGGTGTCAAAAATTAAAGATTCAATTAACAAAAAAAGAGGTGGGGGTACCTATCACTGTAGGGACAAAAGCTATAATACTAGGGAATTTTGGAAGGAAAAAGAGGAAATAATTAATAAAAGTTGAATATGAGGCTTATTTAAGATCTATGGAAGCCTAAAGTATTCGTCATCCCGAGAAGTCCGGCTATCAATTGTCAATGCGGGGCGGTAAAGCAATCTCCAACCACTATAACATAACTTTGGGGGATTGTGAGCGCAAAGTGCCATGCTGTCGACTTCTCTCGTTAAAAGCGGTATCGTAATAACGTTAAGCCTTACAAATCCGCTTTCCTCATCTCACTCGGCGTCATCCCGAACTGCTCGCTAAAGCATTTTGTAAAATATGCCGGACTGCTGAAGCCGACAGAATACGCAACCTCAGCAATAGTTGTTGAATCTTTCAATAATAATTCTTTTGCCCGTTGAAGGCGGAACGAACGGATAAAATCGCTTGCGGTAGTATTTGCAAGTCCTTTCAGTTTACGCTGTAGTTGCTTGGAACTCAGCCCGATTGCATTGGCAAGCTCATTCACACCGAATTGTTCATCCCCCATCTGCTTTTCAATTGCCTCTATAACTTTCGTAAGGAATACTTGATCAACTGAGGTTACTGCAACTTCAGCAGGCTTCAAGGTAACAAGTTCTTTCCCGAATTTTTCGCGCAGTTTCTTTCGCGATTCAATCAGGTTCTTTACGCGCACAAGAAGCTCTGCCGAATCGAACGGCTTAATCAGGTAATCATCCGCTCCCGTTTCCAATCCTCCGATCTTATCTTCCTTCGAAGCCTTGGCAGTTAGAAGAATGATAGGAACATGGCTGGTCTTTTCGTCTTGCTTTAACTTACTGCATACTTCGTACCCATCCATCTTCGGCATCATCACATCAGAGATGATGAGGTCAGGGATGGTTTCCTTCGCTTTTTCTATGCCTTCTGCTCCATCTCGCGCTTCCAATACCGTATATATCGGAAGAAGATATGTTTTGATATATTCTCGTACATCAGTATTATCTTCGATAACAAGAAGAATGGGTTTATCTTCACTATTGTCAACCTGAGCAAAGCGAAGGGTCTCTCTCTCTCCAAGTTCACTCAACACCCCGGATTCTTCCTCAAACGTTGGTAGAACCGGAGTGATATTGGTAGTAGGCTCATCAACAATCTCCTCCGGCTTCAAATGCGACTTGCCAATAGGCAGGGTAACAATAAACTCACTTCCTTTTCCCGGCTCGCTTGTTACAGTAATTGTTCCATGATGAAGCGCAACAAGGTCTTTTACTAACGCAAGCCCGATGCCCGTTCCTTCTTGCATTCTTGTCGAAGTACTATCAACTTGATAGAAGCGGTCAAAAATATGCGGAAGTTTTTCCGGCGGAATACCGATACCGGTATCTCGTACTGATACCATCACCCCTTGCCCCTCTTCCTTTGGGAGAGGAGTTGGTGAGAGGGTAACAACAATCTCCCCATGATCCGGCGTGAACTTGAATGCGTTCGATAAAAGATTAGTAATAATCTTTTCCATTTTTTCCTTGTCGAAATGGATTTCCACATTCTCATCAACTGCATGAACATCAAAGAAAATTTCTTTCCGTTCCGCAAGCGAGTGAAAAGACATGGTAATGCCCCGAATGAAGGAGACAAAGTTTCCCTTGCTTGCCTGCAACTTCATCCCACCCGCTTCAATCTTGGAAATATCTAACAATTGGTTGATGAGCCGCAATAATTTCTGTGCGTTCCTGCGCATCATACGCACATCGCGTTTTTGGGGTTCTGCCAACTCTGTGCCGTTCATCAGTTTCTCGATGGGACCGAGAATCAACGTTAGCGGCGTGCGGAATTCGTGACTGATATTCTGGAAAAATTGCATTTTCAATTGGTCAACTTCTTTCAGCTGGCTTGTTTTTACATTCGCCAGTTCCAATTGATCCTTCAATCTGATACGCTTCAAATCGTACCTGCGGAAAAGATACAATGCCGTAATGATAAGCGCGATATATCCGCTGTATGCCCACCACGTTCTGTACCATGGTGGAAGGATTATAAGAGAAAGCGAAACTCCTGCTTCATTCCAGATTGCATCGTTATTACTGCCGCGAACGTGCAATGTATATGCGCCGGGACTCAAGCTCGTAAATGTCGCAGTATGCTCTTTGGAAGGCTTCGTCCACTCATCGCTATAACCTTCAAGTCTGTAAGAATATTCATTGCTTCCGGAATTTGAAAAATCGAGCGCGGCGAATTCAAACGTCAAAATATTCTGGTCATAGGGCAGAACAATTTCTTTGGAGGTGGTGATGCTCATCTTTAGGGGTGAGTCCGCATCTTTCCATGAAACCGATTTACCGTGAATTTTCAAATCTGTAAATACAAGCTGGGGAATGTGTGAGTTTTCCATAATCTCTTCAGGATAAAAAACGTTTACTCCTTGAGTTCCCTCAAGATAGATTCTTCCATCAGGAGCCTGAAAGTTGCGTTCCCTGTTAAATTCCATTCCCTGCAATCCATCTTGAACATCATAATACTTGAATGTCATTGTTTTCGGATCAAGCGAACATAGCCCGGAATTCGTGCTCATCCAAAGCTTTCCATTTTTATCAGCGAAGACAGTATAGACAACGTTATTGGGCATCCCGTTGCGCGTGGTGACGTGTGAACATCTTCCTGTTGCTTTCTCGAACTTATTTACCCCGCCTCCTTCTGTTCCGACCCAAAAAAACCGCTCCGGCTCTGAAGGGTCTTCAACCATTGCCAGCGTCCTGTTATTACTGAGAGAGGTTGTATCGTTCTCATCGTGGGAAAAACCTTTGAGCTGAAGTGTAATGGGATCAAAATGAAACACTCCTTCCTGATACACAGCAAGCCAAAACGAGCCGTCAGGGTCTTTCCTCGCGGCAGAAATTCTAAATTCCTCCCGTTCGCGCCACCGTTCATTCGGTAATAATTTTCCATTGAAAATCATATAATGACGAAAACGATGAGCGGACGCATCATACGCGCTCATCACATTCCATCCCAAAAACCATGACGTGCCGTTTCGATCTTCGAGAAATTTGGGATATTGCGAAAAAGGAAACTTTTCAGCAGAAAGAGCTTCTCCTATCTTCTGTCCAATAAACTTTTCAGTCGAGTGAGTTGTGGGATTGTAGTAAAGCGCTTCAGTTAGCCGATAAAAATTGCTGAACGAGGGATACCATTCTCCTCCTTTATTGTCTCGAAACACAGAATACTCATATAGGCTTGAATAAGGCGTTATTTCATTAATCGTCTTGTATAAAACCGGAAATCCAATCTTATCAACTGTTTCTTTTGTCAGGTCTAAAAATAATTTCTGAGGTAACACTCCAAACCGTTCGATAGCCGGGTTATATCGTTCTGCCCCTAAACCCGTTGAGCCGACCCAAAGAATCCCGCCCCTATCCATTATTGCGGAGGACACATCAATTTGATATGGAGCCTTTATAATTTCTTGCCGATCCGGATTACGTGTATCAATCTTTACGGGAGTTTGATGTCCTATCAGCAAGATGTTCCCATGCCCATCAATAACAAGCCTTGGTTGAGCTTCGTACTGAAATAACGCATCTTGAAAAAAAATTCTTTTTGTTATGCAAGTAACAGGATTGTACATATAAATATAGTTCTTGACGGAATCTGAAATTGAAAACCAAAGCATCCCCTGCCGGTCTTCGACTATTTCTCCTCCATGATTCATACGCAACCGGTAAGCTCCCGGCTGAAATTCAGGAGGTTTTTGTAACAAACGGTTGATGACATGCGCTTTTTCATTACTCCATACCCATATTCCCCCGGAATGATCTGCGTATGTTAAAACATTATCAACATCCGGAGTTTCTTTATGTTCCTGTTTACCGCTGTATGGTTGAAATTCTTTGTGTGATGTAACCTGAAAGGACGCTCTTCGTATATTGCTTTGCTGTTTTGATGTTTGCTTGATCTCAAGAAATTCGCCAAACCTTCCCACCCAATGTGTCCCGGCGGTATCTTCTGCAATGGAAAAAAGATGCGGCACAATGGTGGGCGTCCATTGAATTTCGCGGAGATGAAAAAACTGTTCTGTTGAAGGATCAAAAATGTCAATATTTCCAGGAAGGAATCCTACCCAAATCAGCCCGGAGGATTTACACTCATGGAGAGCAAATATAATGCCTGTCGAAATCGTGGTCGAGTCGCCCGGATCATTGCGGAAGTTTTTGAACGTATATCCGTCGTAGCGGCTCAAACCATCGCCCGTTCCGAACCAGATAAACCCGCGGCTATCTTGCATGATTTCACCGACATATCCCTGGGCTAATCCATCATCCACGCCAATATGTCGCCACGCTGATTGCGATAACCCTGTTGTAACAGCCAACAGTAAGCCAAAAAATAATTGCGCCCAAAACGATCTTATGTATAGAAAACTCAACATTATTCGTAAAGTAATAATTAGTATTGAGTTTTACAATCGTTAAATTATCAATTCCTCTTTAATAATGAGATTCTCATCTACTCCCGTAGGTGCAGAACACATCCTGCCCTCGCTACTCCACTTGTGTACAATGGCGACTTTTGAGTCGCCATTGGCATTTTTAAACCCTCGTCAAACAACCCCGCTATTCGATCATTAAACAACGGTACCTTTCGATACCGCTCTACTGTCACACCGAATGATAGAAAGTCGAAGAAACTAGTTTTATTATTCCCAAATTAAACATCCCGAAACATTCCACGCACTAAAGCTTCCTCCTTCCGGTTTACCCATAGGTATTTGAACACGTATAGTATGTTTACCTGCTTTTAAATTTCCCAAATCAATATACGTTGGCGTTGTAACTGTTCCGGGACACCAATTTGATCTACTTAAATCCGAGGAAGATAATCCATCGTCAAAATTACCCGAAGAAGGATTGAATAAACGATATGATCCACAATCTTCTCTCCATGGTATAAAAGAAAACACATTTTTTTCATCTAAGTATATTGTGTTTTTCTTAGGTAAAAATTCATCTCCATTTTCCCATCCTCCATGCCCCGTAGTAACATATTTAAGTTGAGCATGGTTCATATCTTTCTCTAAAGTAAAGGTAACTTCAAAACCTTTATCAACGCTAAACATCGTTCCGTAATTTTGACCATCCATTTCTAAAATATTCACTGTATTAAAAAGAGGCAACACTTTGTTTTCTGTCAGGACAGCTTCTGCGGGATTGTCTCCCGGATGTATTGTTATATTCATTGAAATTTGATGACCCCCTTTGTCATAATTATTTATGTTAACACCTACCCAAAGCTCTTTATTGCTCAGGTAACTTGCCATATCGGAAATCTCCTGCCTGTATGGTGTTGATTCAAGCCATTTTTTACCTTTTAGCTCTAAATAATTGTATTGTTTGATTCCGAATGGTGTAAAAAAGCGCATCAATTCTAATAATGGTAAGTAACTATCTGTAGCAACTACTCCCTGATATTTTGAACCATTCCCGTTATCGTATTCCGGTAATTGTTTCGCCCCTTTTCGTAAGCCTTCGAAAAAGGATACCGCTTTATCTGTTGGGATGATAAAGGCAGAACCCGTTCTGTCGTATGCATCTCCATTGGAGTTTTGCTGAATGTCAACAAATATTTTTTCACCTTTTCTAATTGCAGGGAATTGTATTTTTCGGACTAAAATCAAACCTTTGGCAAATCGTAAAATAGTATCATTAGATTTTGCATCATCGGAAAAACGAACAAGTTCATTCTCAAATACAGAAATGGTTTTGAATTTACTCTTCCAAAGAATATCTTTATATGTTAAAACATCAGTTTTTGTTGTTGTTTCAAAAGTTTTGGGAATGAAATTCGATTGTTCTTTTTTAAGCTCTTCGATTTTGGACGCGGTTACTGTGTAATTATTATTTCTCATTGTTTCCAAGACTAATCCTAAGTTTTGGCCTAACATCCCCGGAGCGCCTTTAACTCCTAATTCGTTCGTGTACCAAACTTCTATGGTGTTTGAGTTAACAACTGTCTTTGCTTTTTTACAAAGATGACCGTGTATTTCTTTGGTTTCATTAATTAACTCAAAGGTTTGGTTACGAATAGCGGTAGTGTCTTGAAATGCAATTGTGGTAGTTGTATTCACATACGCTAATTTGATAAACGAATTGTCTGCTCTGTTTATTTTTGTCTGTTCATAAGGATAATCGCTTTTATTCGCTTCTATTTTTTCTGAAGATAATAAAGTTTCTTTCTCGTTTGTTAATGTTATTATTGGATTATCATTTTCCAATGCTTTACCATTTGAAATTTCAGAATACGTAATTTTATATCCGAATGGATTGGGCTTAGTTGAAGTTTGTGCGTTACAGAAACTCCAAAGAAATAGGGCTAGTACTATAAATTTAAATTTCATTGCTATATTCTTTAGTTGATGTTGTTGAAGTTATAAAATTTTGTTTTTTACTGGTTTTCTACCTGAAGTACTTGCCTTATTCTTATATCCTTACTAGAACTGCCAATCATTATTCTGAAGGCTCCTGGCTCTACAACTTTTTTTAACTGAATATCGAGCATCGAGAGCATTTCGGGGTTAATAATAAAGCGTACTTCTTTTGTTTCTCCGGGTTTGAGGTTAATTCGTTTGAATCCTTTTAACTCCGTTACAGGGCGTGCTACCGATGCTACTTCATCGTGCAAGTATAATTGGACAACTTCGTCACCGGCTACTGTCCCGGTGTTTGTAACATTGACTGAAACATAGGTAGAATCGTTTATCGTAATCACATTTGAGCCTAACTTGGCATTACTATACTCGAAATGTGTATAGCTTAATCCATATCCAAATGGAAATAATGGCTGACCGGTAAGATTACTATAATCATCTGATCTTCCCGTCGGCAAATGGTTGTAAACAAGAGGCAATTGACCTTCAAAAACAGGGAAGGTAATCGGTAATCGCCCTGCAGGATTATAGTCGCCAAATAAAACTTCAGCCACGGCATTGCCTCCATTCTCTCCCGGATACCATACATCCAAAATACCGTCAACTTCTTTTATCCAGTTGTTCATTGTTACAGCGCTACCACCTACCAATACAACAATTGTTTGTTTACCTGTACCGGCAATTTTCTTAATTAATTCTTCTTGGTTTCCCGGTAGGGTTAAATAAGCGCGGTCGAGCGCCTCACCTTCAACAATTCCAACTACAACAATTGCAACATCACTCTTTTCAGCAACAGCAATTGCGTTATCAAGTTCTTGATTTGTATTATTGTGTACACCCACATTCCAAACCAAATTAAATAAGGCGTTTCCGGTAGGTTCGTAAAACTCAATTGTTACATCATACTTCTTGTTTTTTTCGAAATGGTAATCAGTAACGATTCTTTGTTTTGAAAGTTTTTTCCAATCGTCAAGAACAAGTTTTCCATCAATATATAAACGGTATCCATCATTACCATCAATACCAATTTTAAATGTACCTGTTTCAGGTGATTGTATTGTTCCCGTCCAGCGTACAGAGTAAAAATCGTAGGTAAGTTTTGCGGGATCGGGTGAATATAAAGTCCATTGGAATTGAATTTGTTGGTCGCAACGTGTAAATGTCGGATTCCCGGAAAAGCTAATATTATTATAATAATCACCTTTTAAACCCTCCCGCTTTTCGCCATTGATTATACACGAAAGAGATGAAGAAGGAATTGTTACATACTCTTGGTTTTCTCTTTCACATCCTTTTGAATAGTTAATTGTTACATTCTTTCCAACAAGGTCTTGAATTCCTTTGAGTATGCTGATGGTGTTATTACCGGGTCCACTGTATCCGCCAAGACGGGCAGTATCGGCATCAGGACCTATAACTGCAATTGACTTAATTCTTTTTGCAATCGGCAAAACATTGTTACTATTCTTTAGAAGTACAATAGATTCTAATGCCGACTTTTTTGCTAATTCTCGATGATGAGCATTTCCGTTCCATAGCGATGCCTGAGTAGGATCTACATACGGTTGTTCAAATAAGCCAAGTTCAAACTTTAGGCGTAACACTCTCGCAACAGCATCGTCAATCGTTTTTTGATTAATTCTTCCATCATAAAATGGAGGAGAGAAAAGTTTATAATGATCGTATTCTGTTTGAAAAATAACATCAAGACCACCATTAATTGCTTTTGCAGAAGCATCGGGATAATCACTTGCTGTAAAATGCAATACATTAGCGCCACCGGTTGCACAGGCATCAGAAATAACAAACCCTTGAAAACCCCATTCCTTTTTTAACACCTGATTAAGTAACCAATCGTTGGCGGTACAAGGGATTCCATCGTATGAGTTATAGGAAGTCATCACTGACCGTGAACCGCCTCTCTTGAAACAAGCTTCAAATGGAGGGAGAATAAATTCTCTCATATATCGTTCATTATAATAAATTGGATAACTATCACGACCTCCATCACCAACATTGGCGGCAAAGTGTTTGGGTGTAGTAATAACTCCTTTTTTCTCGAAAGCAGAAACAAATGCTACTCCCATTTCAGAGGAAAGATAAGGGTCTTCTCCATACGTTTCTTCGGTGCGTCCCCAACGAACATCAGTTGCTACGTTTACAACCGGCGATAGTATTTGTCGTATTCCTCTTGAAGAACATTCCATTGCAATTGCTTCGGCAACGTTATTGACAAGTTCGGGATCCCACGTTGCCGCTAAACCTATGCTTTGTGGAAACACAGTTGCATCCGATCTTACTAATCCGTGTAATGCCTCGTCAAAAGCAATTATTGGAATACCTAATCGGCTTTTTTCTATAAAAAACTTTTGGATGCTATTAATTTTTATAGCTGTTTCATAAGCCGAATTGCCTGTCTTATTCTGTAGTAATTGCCCTCCGGCGTCAGCGCTTTGCCCTACTGTATTAACCTGAAAACCAAAAATCCCCGTTTTATATTTTTCGACATTTTCACCAAGGTCTCCGGGGATCATAAATAATTGCCAAAATTTTTCTTCGGGAGTCATGCGCGATAGTAAATCCTGAACTCTTTTTTCAACAGGTTGTTTAGGATCTTTATATACTTGGCTTAAGGCACTTTGTATTGATAGAACAACAACAAAGATAAAATACAATTTTCTCATTATGTTGTGTTTCATTGTAATTAATTTATTTAAAGAGAATTATTTAACCACTATTTCATCAACAAAAACCCACGACGTTCCACCGGCTGAAGGATGCCAATCAAATAGTTTGTGCGTACCTATCACTTCAAATTTTACAAAGCGAATTGATATAGTAGGCGCTTTAAAAGAATACAACCGGTTTACCTCATCCGTTTCTTGATTGCCCTTGTTGACAATTTTTCCTAACTCAATAAAATTGGTTCCGTTTTCAGAAACGAAACAAGTAACCGATGCAGGATGCAATATCCAACTTTTAGGACACCATAGAGAACTAATTTCAATTTCGTTGGCAACAATACCTTTTTCTAAATCGAGTGTGAGCGTAAAATCCTTTCCCTCCCAACCTAACCAGTGTACCTTAAAATCATTCGCTCCTCGAACTCCGTTCGTGAGCAAAGAAAGGTCTCCTCCGCTATATTTTTCAGCAGGCAAGGGATCAGCGGTTACTTTTTTTCGGAAAGCATAATTACCTTTAACTTGTACGTTTATAAATCGTTGGGTTGAATGATAATATTCTTCCGGTGTAAGCCTTGACTCATTTATTACTTTGCAATTTCCGTCTTTACTGGTTTGGTAAAACGATTCAAGCGTATTCACCATAGTTTGATGAAGAACAAATTCACTATCATGTTCTTTATACCATCCACGTTGCCCGAACATATCATTTTTACCGATTTCCATAATTGCATATTGAAGAGGCATTCGAGCAATACGTACATGCAGAAGATAATCAGTCATTCCTGTTACTGCTTTTTCTGCTTCATCAAAATACGAATTATACGATTCAATATTTTTTACCGACAAAAAGCTATTTTGATTATTCGTCGGGGGTCCATAAATATCCAACCATTCACCGGTTTTCAATATTTCGTCTTGCAGATGGTAAATGTATTTTCTAATCGCAGGGGCAGCCGGACCATAGAAACCGTTTGTAAATTCTTCAATAATATTTTTTACATCAACATCGGGATTCCATAGCAATTTTGCCAACAGATACGATTTTAATTCCGAAAATTCTAAACCCACCCCTGTATTAGTTTGTTGAAAGTGCTCTTTTACATTATTTTTTACAAATAGCTGAATATTAGGTTGCAAAACATGTAGATTGGGAAATGGACTGCATTGATGATCAAAGTCAACTGTATAATCCCAGAGATAAATATGATTACATATTTTTCCCCAGTCCTCTAAATCTTTCAGGAATGACACGCTTAATGGGTCTGTGGCAATTGGTTTACTACGATTAAGTTCAATTGTGCAAAGCATCACCTGAACATTTTTTAGCGGCTTTGTTTTCATTGGGGCAGAACGACTGAATTGATAAGCCAATGTTGAAATAGTTTTTTCAGGAAACTGTTCAGCTACCTGATTTACAAATCGAATAATGGGACCGGCAGGACTTTTTTCTTCATCAATGATTTGCATGCATGTACTACATTGACAATAAGAATAATTATCATTCTGACTTACCGACCAAATATTTTTGTCGGGTTGCAAAAGCATTTCCTGTTTTAATTTCTCTATCACTAGCTTTAAAACATCAGAATTGGAAAGACAAAACTGATCAATGTTTCGTTTGCCGCTGACGAAAGCATAATATTCCGGGTGCAACGTAAAATGCTCTTTCCATGGAACAAGTTTATTAAACGTATGTACGTAGTAGTTGTCAGGAAATATTTCGTTGATTGTATTTAATCTGCTAAAATCTGTATAATTTGAGTCTTTCTCAAAATCACCATTCACGATGCGATAGGTGTTGGGTGATGATCCTTCTACTTTGATATCAGGAAGAATAATATCTTTGGTTTTTGGAATTATTACATATTGAGGACTGTAATACTTTATACCAAAGTATTTTCCGAGAAGTTCGGTAACACCATAAATACAGCCTTTGTTCTCTCCTCCATGTATGATTAGCTCATCCCCTGAAGTAGTAATTGAAAACCCATCACCGCTGATAATGTTTTTCGATTTTGAAATAATAATGTATTTGCCTGAATTTGGATTGTCAGAGTAAATGATTGGCAACATCCAGCCGCTTATTTTTTGTACATGTTCGTTCAGAAAGTTAGCGGCTCTAAGTTCTTCTTTTGAATATTTCTCCGGTAATACAATCGTGTAATTGCTCTTACCGTTTTTAACAATATGTAGGTCTCCTGCAATACAAAAAGTTGATAAAACCAAGATCGCAATAAGAAATGGACATACTATGTAGTTTTTTATCATTTGCTAATTCTCGGTAGCTTTAATTACCCATACATAATTGCTTGCCGAACGAGCAGATGATGGTATCAGTATATCAACAGCGTTTTCATGTTGCTTCCATTCAATTTTCGATTTACTTCCAAGCATGTGCAGTTTGGTTGTTTTTGTGAATGCAATGTTCGAAAGTGTTACTTTGTTTTTCGGGAAGTCAAAGAAGAAAATATATTTCGTTTTACCATCTTTTGACTGTGTATATCGAACACTGTCCCCTTCTTTAAAAACCTTATGCATCCTTGAGCCATAAATTGCTTCATTGTTTATTTTCATCCAGGCACCGATTTCTTTCAATCTGCTATATGCCGTATCGGCAAACTCTCCTTCAGGATTGGGACCTATGTTTAATAAATAGTTGCCTCCTTTACTTACAATGTCAACCAATTTCTCTATAATTTCGTTTGTTGGTTTATATTCGTCATTCGGCACATAACTCCAACTGGTTGCCATTGTCATACACGTTTCCCATGGATATGGCAGCCCCTCTGCCGGTATTTCTTGTTCCGGAGTAAGGTAATTCTGAAACTCACCGGGTACTGCTCTATCCACTACTATCAAGGTTGGTTGTTTGGCTCTTGCTTCTTTTACTAAACGAGCTATATCAATGTCCTGATTCTGAGGATTCCTCGCCCACCTCGAACCTTCGTACACATCAGAAAAGATTTTTTTAACTTCTTCATCGGTAGTTTTGCGAACCCATCCGCCATCGAGCCATAGAATATCTACTTTCCCATAATCGCTAACCAGTTCATTAATTTGGTTATGGGTAAAGTCAGTAAACTTTTGCCATTGCTCTGGATATTTTGTAATAGAGTAATTGGCATTACGGTCTGCAGGCGGAAATTTTTTCCACCAATAATAATCAGAATGCCAATCTGGTTTTGAAAAATATGCGCCTATCCAGAAGTTCTCTTTTCTAAACGCATCGAAAATTTCTTTTGTGATATTACTTCGAGGATGAGAAGAAAAAGGAGTCCCCTTGTCTGTTATTTTATAATCTGTGTACTTGGTATCAAACATGCAAAATCCATCGTGATGTTTTGTCGTAAACACCATATACTTCATTCCCGCTTCCTTGGCTGCTCCTGCCCATTTTTCAGGATTGAATTTAACCGGATTAAACGTAGTTTTAAGATTCTCATACGCTTTCACATAATCATAATAATTATCAGCTATCCCGGCTTTACGACCTCCTGTCGCCCAGTTTAAATCTTCAGGACAAATACTCCAACTTTCCACAATACCCCATTGGCTATAGGTTCCCCAATGCATCAGTAATCCGAATTTCAAATCTTGCCATTCTTCCAACCTTTGTTGAATTGCAGGATTTGGATCCGGAAAATATTCGTTGTGTTGAGCTTTCGTAATATTATGAGAATATAAAACAACAAGAACTGCTATTATTTGTTTCCATTGAAAGGTTTTTCCGGTCATAGAATTATTCCTATTAAATAAAAAGATCTTTTTTTGAAGTACTAAATTTGAAAGAAGCTTGTTGTATAAAGACGTCGCACTTTCTCTGTTCTGCCCCGGGATCATTGTACCAATACAAAATTAGAACACGCTTCAAGGATTAGCAAAGTGTTGCAAGATGATATGCATCTTGTTATACCTTCTCCATGGTCCTGTTTTTAATAGGACACTTCAGTTTTACTGAATTGTTCTTTCTTAATAATGCTCTTATTCTGATGATGAATATATATTGGTAAAAAAAATATAGAGAATCTGATCTTGAATTACAAGATAATGACACGTAATACACAGCCGAAATAAGATGAAATTACCTTAAATAGTCCTTTTAAAATTTCAATAATTTTCAGGAATCACTTTTCCTTTTTCCGATTTGTTTCAATTCGCGCAATACTTCTAAGATGAATATACCGTGTTGTTGAATGGTCAAAAGACATAATTATTGTTATCAATGAACCATCCTAGACTCATCTCTGATATGCAATGAAGAATTGAAAGATTACAATATTGTTTCGCAAAGTTGTATGTTCCTTCCCCCCACTACAAAAAAAATGACCCACGCTTTTCTCCTTAGAACAAAGCGTGGGTCACTATGAACAACTTAAATATAAAAAAGGAAGCCCCTCTATTCGTAATCCTTAACTATTAGTGATTTATTAATTTAAAGAGCTTCCTATTCTACCTTAAACAATTATTTCGTGAGCATCATTTTCTTAACTTCTGAGAATAAGCCGCTTGAAAGTTTGTAAATATACATACCGCTCGGTAAGTTGGTTGCATCAAAAGTAATCGTTTTAACTCCTGCATCCTGAATACCATTAACAAGTGTTGCTACTTCTTGACCTAACACATTGAAAACGCTAAGTTTAACATTTCCACTTGTGGGTAATGCGTAACTGATGACTGTTGAAGGATTGAACGGATTAGGATAATTCTGATCAAGTGAATACGTTGTCGGAAGAATACTCTGACCATTGACTTTGATAACAAGTGTGGTTGTTTTTGAATCTTTGATCACAACATTCGAGTTACCGCTTACGATATGTGATGCAGTAACCTTACCATCTTGAACTTCATCAATTTCGTAGTTTGTTGATGTACTATTCCCTGAAAACTTAACCGTCATCGGGTATGAACCCTGAATTTGAACTCTATATTCTGAACCGAAATCAACGTAATGCTGTGAAGCAAAACGAGCATCAAAACCGGTTGATGGTGGAACAGGTGGAAGCTCAAAGTTACTAACTGATACTTTTTCGTTTTGTACTTGTGAATAGTAAAGATGTTGTGTACGATTCTTTGAATCTGTAACAACGATTTGATTCATGCTTTCAATTGCTGATTCAGCCGAAGGATGTATTTTAAGAACTGAAGAACCGGCGGTTAAGTAAAGCTGACCTGCATTTGTCGTTTTAACCCAATAGCCTTTACCGGGAAGAAGCGTATCTACTGAAGCGTAAGCGCCATTGTAACCGAAATAACTTGAAGCAATATTTCCGGGAGGGTTTGATACAAGTGAACTAACTGCAACCGGAGTTGAAAGTGAACCGATCATGTTCCATTTACTTGATACCTGAAATGTATCTTTTAAGTCTGTTACGCCAACGATAGTTGAAAATGATTGATTACCATTAAATTTTACCCAATAACCGTTACCGTTTGAGAGATTACTTTGTGAAACATATCCTCCTGAATAACTAAAAGCATCTGAATTGGCTGTTGGAAATGCTGTTGTTGTATTGAGCGAACCTTTGATAGGCAGTGAAAGTAAATTCCAACCATCTGCAACTTGATACGTCATACCTGTAACAGGTGCTTCCGGGTCATAGTTCTGTGGGTCGTAGTTTGTCCAGCCCCAATCCCACTGTTGATCGCGTGGCTTGGAAGGATCAAATGCACCGCGATACGAAACTGAATCAAACCATGTATCCCCTGCAAGTCGTCCTTGATATGAAGTTCCGGCAGTTGCGGGTTCTGTACTTGATCCCGGGACCGGATTGTTTGTCCAATTTAAGTTAAACGCTTCAGAATGAAAACCGACATCAAGCGGATTTCGTGCTATGTTACCGATGTTTCCTGTAGCAGAATAAGGTGCTACTCCCTTAAACCAATCTATCACATTAAACCCTGCAATATTTCCTGTACTCGGGCTGCTACTTAATGTTAACAAGTTTGTACTTAATCCTTGAATGCTCGTGTTTCGGATTTCTAACCGATTATCAATTGCCGCTCGTTGGGTAAGGGTATCGCGAAGCGTTATGCCTTTGGGCCAACCTACTAACACCGAATTGTATATACTCAATTCAGTTGCTCTACGTAACATGAGCAAATTACCCCAATGACTATTTTGTGTTACTGCCTGCACTGTATCGCTCTCAGGACCCACAATCGTCATGTTACAAACACGTACCTTTGTGCGTGGTGTTGCATTATAAGGAGATGTTCCTTCATTATCCGATTCAAAACCATTTGATGAGCCGGAAGCTGAAGCATCAAAGAGAAGTGGATCGCGTTTTGTATAGCAGAATTGTAGTTTGCCGTCAAAACCAAAATCAGTATCAAACGTATCATCAAGTTCGCGCCATGCAACAAGATATTTTGCCTGAACTGTGCCGCCAAAAAATTCGTAATCATCATCATTGGCAAAACTCACTTGTATATGATCTATTGTTGTTCCTGCGCCAACGCCACCAAACGTTAATCCGTTAATTTCATTATCTTGTGAAAAAGCAATTCCGGCGAATTCAATTCGAATATATTGAAATATACCACTGTTATCGTTTGGATCTGCCCCGCCATACATTGTCTGTGCCCCCGGTATTGTAGCAAAACCTCCCTCAATTTGCTGAGTTGAAGGCTTATTCGTTGGTGCCGCACCTAAAATGATAACTCCACCCCAGTCACCCGGAACCCGTGTACCGGCCGGCTTATTACTTGTAAAAATAATTGGTCTACTTTTGGTCCCTGTTGCAAATATTTTTGACCCGCGAGAGATAATAAGCGTTCCACCTGATGCACTATCACCACGAAGTAATGTCCCGGCAGGAATAGTGATACTATACGTCGAATCTATAAAGTACCAGCCTGTAATGATGTACGTTGTATCTGCTGAAAGAACACGGTCAACCTGTTCGCGGTAGGGAACCCTAAAGTTACCGCCACCCGTTCCCGGTCCAAGAATAGCTGTCGGTTTGGCGGCAAAAGCCGTCGCAACAAACAACAATGTAAAAATGAGTAAACGTAAAGATTTCATATTGGATCCAATAATTAGTAGTTGGTTAATGTGAATTAGATGGCGGCGGGATTATCCGCCCATATTCTTTGCAATTCTATTCCTGCGCCTTCAGATGACAGGAAACAATTTTTTCATTACCAATATAGTTTTTCAACATTGCCTTTATGTTACTATGATGTTACCAAATCATTAAAACAGTGGGGCAATGCCGTCAGGTTAAGCAATGCTCTAAATGAGATTTAACCATCTAGTCCGATTTATCGGGCTTAATTCGAAATAGTGTGACCATTTATGGTCATGTGGGTTTAATAAATGACAAAGTAACTCTTCTATTGTAACAATAGTTATAGGTCTTGAGTAATAACCCACTAGAGTTTATCTGCAAATTCTCTTAACCTGACAGCATTAGGGGTTGTCTGTCCCACCTTAGCGGGAGGGGTGGTTCGCCGTAGAAAATACATCTCTATGTCATTAGTAGTCCCGCTCTGCGGGAAAGTGTGAATTTGATTCGTACACACGTTATTTTAGTTGATGATTGATAGACAAAACGATTTTTGAGACAGCTCCAACCCAACCATAACAAAAAACCCGCTCATTGAATATATAAACAATGGAACGGGTCTCTTTAATGCTCTATAACCTTACAAAGGTTATGACTCTTCCTGTGCTAAACAGGAAATTATACTATGTTTCGTTTCAATATAAATTTTTAATGTTGCTTAAATGTTACTCTGAGGCTAACAAATCGTTAAACCAATGACTGCAACTTTCAAATTAATAATTCAACGCCAACGAAAGCGAATACGTCTGTCCAAAATTCGTTTGACTGAATGATCCATTAGAACGTGTTAACATTCCTTCTTGATTTGTCAAATTCCGTACCGTAAATTTCGCTTCTAACAAATTATTAATTGGCTGGCTAATTGAAAAATCAATTGTCTC
>OBEQ011525777.1_pt1 | contig 32594 bp, 26 predicted proteins | sample 1670901 | NCBI WGS metagenome assembly OBEQ01 (sample SAMEA104232315, study PRJEB22302) | groundwater metagenome | biome: forest; feature: aquifer; material: groundwater | place: USA | collected 2011-08-07 | depth 5.4 m | reverse complement strand
TAAAAAGTGCTTATAGGAAACTGGCTAGGACACATCACCCTGATATAGACAAATCAGCCGGGGCTGCTGAGAAATTTAAAGAACTATCAGAGGCTTATCAAGTTTTGTCTGACCAAAATAAAAAAAAGCAGTATGACCAATTTGGTCATGCAGCATTTGACCGGTCCGGCGCAGCCGGATTTGGTGGAGGAAATCCTTTTGGAGGGCAGCAGTATTCCTGGTCATCATCAGGGAATCCTAATGTTCAATTTGATTTTGGGGGGTTTGAAGACCCATTTGATTTATTTGAACAAATTTTTGGTGGTGGCTCCCCTTTTGGCCAATCTTTCCGTAGACGCCCAACTTATCAACTAAGCATAACTTTTGATGAAGCAATTCATGGTGTAACCAAAGAAGTAGAGATAGAGGAAAGAAATCAACAAGACAGACTTACCAGGAAAAGGATGAAGATTAAAGTTCCTCCTGGAGTAGATAGTGGAACTAAAATGAGATTTAATGATTTAGATATTGTGTTTAATGTAAGCAGGCACCCACATTTTTTGCGGGAAGGAGCAGATATTTTTTCCGAAATTACTATTAATATTCCCCAACTGGTTTTAGGAGATATATTTGAGGTTGATACTACTCAAGGAAAAGTTAAAGTTAAAGTTCCACCAGGTACTCAACCTGGGTCTTTAGTCAAATTAAAAGGCAAAGGTATGCCAAGACTGGATTCATCCACTCATGGAGATCATTTTGTGAGGGTAAACCTAACTATTCCCAAAAATCCATCAAAACAAGAAAAACAATTATATGAAGAACTCTATAATATATCTTCTTCTAAGAAAAAAGGCTGGTTTTAGGATCTGGTTTTAGGTTAATATGTAACTTGTGAATAAGTTATTTTCAGCAATTAATTTTATTAAGAATCAGCGGAAGGTTTTAATATCAGTATTTTTAACAACTGGCATATTAAGTGCTATGGTGGATGTTTTGATTGTTTTTCAGCATCCCAAGATTTTTAAATCAAATGCCAGCAGCCCATATGTAGTTTTTAAAAATGCCAGTGGGCAAGTTTTGTTTGTTAATAAAGATAACATCCCAACCTCCGAATCACCCGAAGTAATTATTGAACTTAATCCTTCAAAACAACCCCGATCTTACAAGGTATCTGAAACTCCTAATGGCCTTGCTCAGATGGAACCAAAGCCATACCAACCTCCTGTTAAATTTGCCTATCAATTTAAAAACATCCATAATAATTTATCAACTTTGTTTGTAGAATTTTTATACTCTGATGGAAGTTTTCAAAAAGTAACTTCTTCAATTGAAATAAATTCCCAATCTGTTTCTACTCCTGAATTTATCTCTTCAGCTAATTTTTACAAACTACCTTATGATAAAAGGTTGTGGGGGTATGAGGTAAAACCAGACCAGGATTTTGGATCAAGAGTAATATTTACTTTAAACAAAGAATATGGTTTTGCCAGACTAGATATTATAGAGGGTGAAAGTCAAAAAGATTTAGCCAGTTTAACAGATGAAATAATTAAAAAATCAATTTTAAATCCTCCTTTGAAAGAACTAATTCAATTTAAAGGAAAACCAGCGTATCTAGTAACTTACACGGAAAAAGTTTTAGGGCAAGACACATACTTTTATCAACAAATTGTAAAAAGTAATAACAAATTTTTAATTTTTGAAAAAAGGTTTCCTAAATTAGGAGATAGTCAAAATTACTTAGATAATCTGCTGCGGAGTATTTCTCTTGAGGGGGATAACCCCTCCAAAGTTAAAGGTGTTTCAGGTTACTCAACAACATTAACAACAGCTGAGTTAGTTGATTTAGTTAGACCTTCTATTGCGAGTATTGCCCATTCTTTTTGTGTGGAAATTAACAACCTTGCACCTGATCTATCCAAACTATCCCAAGCACAATATAATTTTTGTGGGGTGTCCAAAGGTTCAGGATTTATTGTCAACGAGAAAGGAATTGTAGCAACTAATGGACATGTGGCAAAAATTTATCCGGAGGAAGGTTTAATAACAAATCTGCCGTATGAAGGTGGTAAAGCCTTTGCGCTAGATCTGATTCGTAATGAAGACTTTTACAGTCAGCTCAATTCTAATCCACAATATTTGGACAGATTTTTAACAGAAATTTTTAGTCTGATTGACAAAAAGGCTATTTCTTTAAATATCACCAGTGAAAAGTACTATGTAAATATGGGGTCTGAACCTATTAAAGTAGACCAACAAACAGTTATTCCTTCAGCTACTACTTATACTGCTAGTTTGATAGATTTTGATTATCCTAACAGGTATTCAGCTGATTCAATCATCCGGAAAGTATATCCATCAAACTCAGATGTGGCTTTGTTAAAAATTGAAAATTCCCCAAATCTTTTTCCTGCGCTTTCGTTAGGAATGATTGACAATCTGAAAGAGGGTCAAGATGTTATAGTGGTGGGATATCCTACTTTGGTTGAAGGGGGAGATAATCCTGGGGCCTCTATCAGTTATAAGACTTCTCAAAAACCAACTGTAACCAGAGGCATAGTCAGTAGCATCAAGCAAGATGCCTCAGGTAGAACTATCATTCAAACAGATGCCTCCATAGATCATGGGAATAGCGGCGGACCTGCTTTTGATTCATCAGCTTCAGTAATAGGTATAGCCACTTTTATGCTGGAGAGCCAGAGTGGTCATTTTAACTTCTTACGTTCTGTTTCAGATCTTAAAGAACTAATGTCAAAAAATAAGATAGATAATAAGCAAGCAGATTTAACAAGTTATTGGAAAAAAGGTTTAGACAGTTATAAAAATAGACAGTATGGTAAAGCTATAGAATATTTTGAAAAAGTGGAAAAGCTTAGTCCCACTCATCCCACTGTCAAAGAATTTATTGAGTCTTCAAAAAAAGCTATCACCAAAGGTGAAAGTTTAGAAGGATTAACAGGTTTTGTCAAAAATGAAAAGAATTCAAATATATTTTTGATTATATTTGGAGGGGTATCTTTAGTCAGTTTTATGTCAGCAGGCTTTTTAACTATACTTCCTTTATTTGCCAAAGAGGAAACAAATACTCCTTATATATGATCGAGTTAGACAAAAATATTATCCTCTGGGCTCTTTTTTCAATGTTGCTTGGAGCCTTAGCTGTTGTTTCTTTTATAGGAATAATTAGAAGAGAAGTGTATATAGGGGGTACAAAAAGAGAAGGAGTTGCAGCAGTTATTTGGGGAATAGGATATTTTCTTATTCTTGCCACTTTTGCCAGTACCCCTATTCTGATGTTTAAGGACTATGGCTACAGTAAAGAAACAATGATGGGTTGGTCAGCAGCAGTATTAATTACCTCTATCTTATTTGGATTTTTCTGGGAAAAATTCATCAGACAAAATTATCTTCCGACTTATGAAGAAGAAGATGCAAAAAATGTCACTTTTAAAAATTTACCTCAAAATATACAAGTAAATCTCTCCAAAGATGATGTTTTAAACATTCTAAACTTGGAGTTTGAATACCAGCTGTCAAAGAATTGGCAACAAATTGACGAGGCTGCGATGAGAGCTTTTATTATCAGGAAGATGAGTGAAAAAGGGAGAAATCTTACTGATGAAGCAGTACAAGCAGTCATTAAAGCGGAGGAAGTATATCTAAAACAAATTGGGATATTGTCTAATAAGAGAGATCAAGGCAGAAATGAGCAAAAACCAAAGCAATATTCTTCGGGAGTGCTAACCCCATTATTAGGGACAGGTGTTTGGCGCGTAATAACTGTTATTATTATTCTTGGAGTAATTATTTTTGGCAGGTATACTATTATTGGCTGGTTTAATGATGTATTCTTTATCAAAGAAGATATCTTAACAGAAAAAATGCCCATCAAGACTACTCTCGATAGAGTTGGATATTTCAACATATTGCAGTTGGATTACCCAAAATATGCAAAGAGTAATGACTTAAATGCCTTGACCAAAGTAGCTTTTGCGCAATATTTCCTGGATAAGAAAGAACTTGATAGAGCTATTATTTATATACAAAAGGCAATGAATAAAGATGATAAATATTTGCCCGCCCTGATAGTTTATGGAGACTACCTTTTATATTACAAAAATAATTACGATGAGGCTTTAAAACAATACCAAATTGCAGAAACAATAGATAGAACAGACCCTACACTCAATGCCAGACTTGGGGATATCTATTATAACTACTTAGGAGAAAAAGAAAAAGGCATTAATTATTATAACAAGGCTTTAGAAATAAATCCCAAATATGGTGAGGTATATGGTTATTTTATAGCCGTATACACCCAAAAAGGACAATATGAGAAAGCTATAGAGTCTTACCACAAAGCTCTTCGTTACGGTACTGGTAAAGCCGTAGTATATTATAATGCTGCTTTGGCCTACAAAGCGTTAAACAATTTAGATGAAGCAGAACGTGTAACAAAAATAAGCTTGGATAAAAATCCCAGAAATGTAGATACCCATATTCTAGAAGCAGAACTTTACGAGCAGGAAGGTAATCTGGATAAAGCAATAAAACTTATGGAAAAAATTGCTTTAAGTTACCCAAAAGCAATTAACGCATACAATTATTTGGGGAATCTATACGTTGTTAAAGGTCTCTATCAGCAAGCAATTAAGACTTATGAGAATGCCGTGAGTATTGAGTCAGATCAAAAAAGTAAAGCAATAATTTATGAGAATTTAGGGCTTGTTTATCACAACCACACCAGGCAATTTGATTTGGCAGAAGAAGCTTTTAAAGACGCGATTAAATATAATCCCAAACAAGCCACAACTTATATTAATTTGGGAGAAACATATAGAGTAAAAGGGATGTTAAAGGAGGCAGCAGCTCAACAGAGAATAGCTTTGCAACTTGATCCGCAAAATGCCTTGGCACATAATAATCTGGGCTATGACTTAGCATTACAGGGAAATATAACAGAGGCTATCTTGGAATTTAAGAAAGCATTGCAAATTGATCCTGATTTAAAGATTGCCAAAGAAAATTTGGATAATTTTCAGAAAAAATAAACTTATGTTAGATAGAAAGAAAAAATATTTACAAATTGCTTTAAATAGTACTCCTGAGGAGGGAGAGGAAATTATCTCTCAACTGCCTTCTTCAGACAGGATTATTATTGAAGCTGGAACTCCTTTGATTAAGGCCTATGGTGCAGATGGAATTAGAAGATTAAAAGATGCTTGGCAATACCAAGCACAGACAATTGCATATGTTGTAGCAGATACAAAATGCATGGACAGAGGTAAAACAGAAGTGGAGATTGCCCTTAGCGGAGGAGCCAGCGCAGCCACAGTTTTAGGAGCTGCTCCTGTTGAAACAATTAATTATTTCATTTCATCTTGTGAGGAATTGGGTTTGGATTCAATGGTAGATATGATGGGGGTGGACCAACCAATTAAAGTTTTGAGGAAGTTAAGAAAAATGCCCAATGTGGTGATACTGCACAGAGGTGTTGATGAGGAAGCTTTTGACAAAAATAAACCAATTCCCTATCTACAGATAAACAAAATAAGGAGCAGTTTTAACACCATGATCTCTATTGCAGGAGGAGATAATACCCGCGAAGTGCAAAGAGCAATCTTTAACGATGCCAATATTGTGGTGGTGTGGAAAAATTTCTACTCACCAGCCTCTAATACTGGTCAGTTGGCTGAAGAATTTCTAAAAGAGATTAAGTAGGTTTATCTCCACTTTTTTTGTCTAATTAGCCTTCTTTGGGTGGTTATAAAGCTGTTCATGTGTTCCAATAAGGAAAAAGTAAGCAATAGGTTCATCCCCTTCGTTTATTTCCTCATAAATTGCACGGTAATCAGCAGTAATATCAATACTTCTGTATCCTTTGTATTCTTGTTTTAGCTTGTGATTATTAAGATTTGGGTCATAGGGATTTTTTGCAAAGATTAATATTTTCTCTTTGAAGCTCTTGCGGATTCTGACAGCTGTTTTCTTTAAGGTTTTGATGAAGGCAGGGTCATATCGCCGTTTCATACCCAATTTATATCCCCTGTTTTTCCAGCCACTTTAAATCGTCTGCAACATTGGTAAAGATAGGCGATGTTTTTCCCCTCTTTCTATTCTCTCTTGCTTTTTTCATTGCAGAAAGTAAATATTGGCTTGGCTTCTCTTCAGTCTCTTCCACCTTTAAACTAAATTCTCTTTTGGAAAACTTGGTTAAAAGTACTCTGATAGTTTCTTGTAAAGAAGAAAATCCCAAATCAGCAGAGATAGTTTCTGCTTTATCTTTTAACTCTTTTGTCATAGGAACTTGAACAATTATTCTTTGCATGATAATACAATTATATAGTTTTTGTATAATTTGTCAAGACTCTGTGCACCCCAGATTTCTAAAAGAGATTAAGTAATTTCAATAAATCTATAATCAAAGTAGCTAGAAAAAAAGAAAAGGTGGTTAATACCAGACTTACTGTTATATTGTGAAGAATGGTTGGTAATAACCCTGATGGTTGAGAGTTTTTTGTTAACCTTTTTACAATAGTTAAAACTCCCACTATGGCAAATAATCCAATATAAATAACATAAGCTATATTTTTGAATTCGTTATATTTTGCTAAAGCTAATTCTTCAGAAGATTGGTTAATTTGGACAACCAAATATACAATGAAGACAAGGTGCAAAAAGAGAATGATTTTTCCCAGATGTTTAGGGAAATCAATTGTTTGAGAAGATTTGGCTAAATCTGCCATTATTTTTTCAATATATTTTTTAATCCTGCTAAGATTTCAGTTGGGAGGGCAAAGACAATAGTATTTGCAGGATTGGCAGTGGTTGCTTCAATAGTTTGTAAAGTACGCAGGGAAATTGCCCCAGATGCTCCCATATTCTCCATTGCTTTCTTTAGATTTTCCGAAGCGGACAGTTCACCTTGAGCCCTAATAATAGTTGCCCTTCTTTCTCTTTCTGCCTCAGCCTGTTTAGCCATGACCCGTTTCATATCAGCTGGCAATTCTATATCTTGCATCTTAATAGATACCACATTTACTCCCCATTCTGCAGTTTCTTTGTCAACAATTGTCTTAATTTCCTCAGCCAGCTTTTCCCGTTCGGTCAAAAGAGTATCAAGCTCTACACCTCCAATAATATCCCGAAGAGCGGTTTGGGCATACTGAGTTATTGCGTAAGCATAATCTTGAATCTTCAGCACGGCATCATCAGGTCTTTCTACTTGAAAATAAACAACGGCATTAATGCCAACAGGGACATTATCTTTAGTTATTACTTCCTGTTGTGGAATATCAGAAGTAGTAATTCTTAGATCAACTTTTATCAAACGCTGGATAATAGGAATAACAATCCGTAGTCCCGGATTTAAAACTCCTGTAAAAGAACCAAGTGTCAACACTACACCTCTTTCATATTGATCAATAATTTTGATTCCTGAAAGAATAACAATTATGATTATCCCTAAGAAAATATAGACTATCCAACTCTCCATATATTCAATCTAACACTAATCAGTCTTTTTAGGAAGTAACAAATTTACTGTTACTACTGCTAAAGTTAGGATTGAGAACATAAATGGAAAACCATGAAAGTATGTCCATCTGCTGGTTAAACTAACTACTAAATCAACAATTAATCCCAAGGTAACAGCATATAAACTAATTTTGTAAGATTGCCCAAAGCTAAAAGTGTGTTTGAAAATTTTGCCCAGTAGCCAAATTAATGAGGCTAGAAGTAATAGCTGGAGTAGTCTGAAGCTATAAGCAAGATAAATACCAATAAAGCTAAGTAGTAATAAAATAGGGCCAATAAATTTAAGGTAAGGTTCAAGCATCTTTTGATAGGAATTTAAAACCTCTTTATTTAGTTTAAAATCTTTAATTTTAGCTAAGCTATATGTTCTACTTTCCACATTATCCTTTTTATATATTACTGAATCTTTGGTAACCCAGGCAGCTACCTTATATTGATCAAACTTATCAGAAAAAAAAGGAGTTTTGGTGTCAATTACTGCTAGATAAGCGCCTCCTTTGCAAGCTGATATAAAATAAGGTTCTTCTGCATTTATATTAACTTGGCCATTGGTAATTTTAACCTCCAAATCCTTAGGAAAACAATTAATAGTATCTTGCACAAATCCTTGTAGTTGTACTGGGGCCTCAATTAATAATGGAGAGATTAAGGTAATTAAATGGAAAGCAGTTAGGAGTAATATTAATAGAAAAAAGTAGCCAAAACTGCTTTTAAAAGATTTTTTGGTAACATCAGAGTAAAACTTTGGGGAATAAATACTATCTAGAATAGTTTTTAAAAAGTTCATCTCTTAATTTAGTTTATCACACTATTTATGCTACTTTAATAGAATGCAACGTTCTCGTCTTATTATACTTTTGGTAGTTATTTTAGTATTTATAACTATCTGGACTCAACCAAATATCAAAAGTTATGGAACAATAAAAATTTGGGACCGGAACAATACTTTACTTTATGAATCAGCAAAAGAGGTAGGTAAGAAAATCCCCACAACTTATGATCAACTCCCCCAGCATTTAATTGATGCCACCATATCTTCTGAGGATATAACATTTTGGACTAATCCAGGAGTAGATTTAAAAGCCATAATAAGATCCCTATACCTAAATGTTAAAAACAAAGGTGTTATAAGTGGGGCAAGTACTATTACTCAACAACTTGCTAGAGCTGTAGTAATTTCTCCTCAACAAACCTCATCCCGTAGTTTAATTAGAAAAATTAGAGAGGTTTTAATAGCTTTAAGGATAAATTTGTCATATTCCAAAAAAGAAATACTCACTATGTATTTTAATCAAATGTACTATGGTAATTTGTCTTACGGAATACAAGCTGCATCAGATACTTACTTTAATAAGAGTGTTAACCAATTATCTTTAGCAGAGAGCGCATTTATAACTGGTTTACTTTCATCTCCTGACAAAAGAAACCCTTTCACTAATTTTTCTGAAGCAAAAAACAAACAATTGCAAGTTTTAGACCTTATGATCAAGCAAGGGCTTCTTACTGAGGAAAAGGCTAGTCAAGCAAAACAAGAGCAACTTGAGTTAGCATCATCTAGTTCAAATATTAAAGCACCACACTTTGTGCATTTTATATTAGAGGAAAAGGATAAATTAGGAGTTAGCAGTGCCAAAGGGATTAATGTTTACACAACACTTGACTATCCCGCATTTCTTTTAAGTGAAGATATAGCTACATCATGGGTTAATAAGTTAAGTGTTCAGCACGACTTAAGTAACGCTGCTTTGGTATTAATCAAAAATGATTCAGGGGAAATTTTAAATATGTTAGGTGGAATAAATTATTTTGATGCAACTCACTCAGGACAAGTAAATATGACAACTGCACTTCGTCAACCTGGCTCAGCTCTAAAGCCGGTCACTTATGCTACTGCCTTTATGCAAGGTTATACTCCTGCCACCCTAATTTATGATGTTAAAAAAGTTTATAAGACTAAAACAGGTGAAGGGTTTACCCCTAATAACTATGACGGTAGATACCACGGATTGGTACTTGCCAGAGAGGCTCTGGCCTCTTCTTTTAATTTACCAGCAGTAGAAGTGTTAAACCAAATAGGACTTAATAATTTTTTGAAAGTAGCTCGCAGATTAGGAATTACTACTTTTACAGATGAATATAGATATGATCTGTCTTTGACATTAGGAGGAGGTGAAGTAAAACTAATTGATCTAACAAATGTGTTTGTTAGTTTTGGAAGGGGTGGAGAATATAAATCACCATATGCAATCCAAAGAATAACTGATGATAAGGGAAAAGTTCTATACGAGCATAAAGTAGAACAGACAATTCAAGCACTGGGTAAAAATAGCGCCCAAATTGCTTATCTTATTTCTCATATTCTATCTGATCCAAAAGCTCGTATTCCAGGATTTAATGAAAAAAATCCTTTAGTTTTGTCACACCCTGCTGCTGTTAAAACAGGTACCACAACCAATTGGCATGATAATTGGACCGTAGGATATACCCCAACGTACACAGTAGGAGTTTGGGTGGGAAATAATGATAATCATCCAATGACAGAAATAACTGGAGTAGTAGGGGCAGCGCCGATTTGGAATCAATTTTTTGAGGAATTTTTAAAAGGTAAACCAAAAGAACAATTTACCCGTCCAACTCAAATAAAAGAGGTGGAAATTTGTAAATTATCAGGCCAGCTTCCAGATGGGCTTTGTCCTGAAAAAATTACCGAACTTTTTATAGAGGGTACAGAGCTAAAAGAAACTTCGACTTTACATAAAAAAATAAAAATTGATAAAAGAAATGGCTTACTGGCAGGAGATTTGTGTCCTAAAGAGTATATTGAAGAAAAAATCATGATTGACTATCCTGCCCAAGTTTACAGTTGGGCAGTTGAGGATAAACAAGAAATAATTCCTCAAACTTTTTCTTCACTTTGTCAGGGTGATCAAATTATTACCAATAATACATTTTTAGAGATAACTTATCCAAAAGAAAAAGTTGTTTTTGAATATGCGCCTCAACTTGTTAATAATCAAGCTGCTATTTTTGAAGTAAATGTTTCTGCGGATATTATAAAAGTATTTTGGTATGTGGATGGTAATTTAATAAAAGAGGCAGCAGAGTTTCCCTATAAGATTTCTTGGATACCAAGTATTGGCAAACATCTAGTAAAAGCAGTAGGGATAACTAAAGAGGGGAAAGATGTGCAAAGTAAGGGAATAAATATCTTGGTAGTGGATTATAAAGCCAGCTTCTAGTTGAAATAAGTACTGTCTTTTGTTTTAATTAAATGACTAGTATATGCAAATATCATGTTTGGCTTTTTAAAAAGAGGTGGACTAATTATTTTAGGTTTAGTTGTTCTTATAAATAAAGGTATTTGGTTTGCTCAAGGGTGGATAGAACGATTTAGGAATTCTTCATTTCAAGAGCGCTTCAGAATGATAAAAAAACCAGTAGTTTTAGTAATTGCTCTATTTTTAATATTTACATTTGGTCCTTTATTTTTCCCTCCTCAAATCGTAACTTCTTTTCCAGGCAATAAAAGTAGTGAAGCTCCTTTAGATTCTAAGTTCGAAGTTATTTTCAATAGAGGAATGATTAAATCATCTGTGGAAAGATCATTTAAGATAACACCAAATATTGCTGGAGAATTTTCCTGGGAAAGCAATCAAAAAATTATCTTTACCCCAAAAGACAAATTAGAAAGGGGTAAAAGCTATGGCATTACTTTTCAAGGGATTGTTTTATCTAACTTTTTTGTACCCGTAATAGGAAATAAAACAATCAACTTTGAAACCATTGGGAATCCTAAAGTAATTTTGGCCTCTCCTCAAAACGAAGCATTGGAAGATTTAACTCCAGTAACTGTTGTTTTTGACCGTCCCATGATTGCTTTAACAACTGCCACAAACAGTGCCATTAAAAAGGAAGCTTTTGAAATAATCCCAAGTGTTAAGGGTGAAGGCAGGTGGTTAGGCACTACTGCTTATCAGTTTAAACCCTCAGAGTCTTTTAAAAGAGCAACAACTTATAAAGTGACTGTTCCTGCTGGTATGCGTTCTCAAGATGAAGGTATATTGCAAAATGAATATAGTTTTGAATTTTCCAGTGAAAGACCAAGGATTGAAAAAATAACCCCACAAAGAGACTATGATTTTGCCTCACCTGTTGCTTCTATCTCAGCTACCTTTAATCAAGAGGTTGATCCAAATTCAATTTCTGAAAGGTTAATTGTTTTAGATAAGAATAAGAATAGAGTTGCTGGTAGGATTGTAACAACTGGTAGGGTAATTGGTTTTTATCCCACTCAACCGCTGATAAGAGAAGAACAATATGAGGCTACTGTAAAAAAAGGTGTAAATAGTCTTGAAGGGCCAAATGGGTTAGAAAGTGACTATTCATGGTCTTTCAAGGCTGGGGCAAAACCTGCAGTAATAACCACAACTCCTGCAAATGGAGATAAAGATGTTTCAGGTCAATACAGAGTTGAAGTTTTATTCAAAACTCCCATGGATGAGAAGTCTTTTGAGGGAAATGTGTTTATTGATCCAACGCCTGAAGCAAAGCCTTCTTTAAGTTTCGATACTTACAACAATAGAAATTCATTATCAATCAGTACTTATCTTGGGAGGTCAAAGACTTATACTATTACCATAGGAGCAAATGTTAAGGACCAGTATGGGGTTCCGCTTGGTAATACATATAGTTTTAAATTCAGCACCTCTTCTTATAAACCATCAATAAGCATTTATCCATTTAGTACTTATTTTGGAGCTTTTAATCAGCAGGTAATTCCAAGAGTGGTTGCTCAAACAATAAACTCAAATAGAATAGACTACTCTCTTTATAAACTTAAAAAAGAAGATTTACTGGAACTTTACCGCAGGCGTTATGAAGAACAGTGTTCGCAGGATCAAGCCTGTCGTACCTGGCAAAACTACGATACCGCAAAGTTAGAAAAAGTCCGTTCCTGGAAAGAAATCTATGAAGCTGATCTTAATACGCCAGTTCAAGTAGTTACTAAGGTAACTACAGATACAGGAGATAGAATGCCAGCTGGTTTTTACTTTCTTGACATGAAAATACCTCAAGGAGGTCATGACAATATGGTAATGATTGTCAGTAAGTCCACTTTAACTGTCAAAAAGAGCAATAAACAAATTTTTTCCTGGGCTGTTGATCAATCATCCAGTAATGTTGTTTCCGGAATGAAGATTCAACTAACAGATAGTTTGGGGAATGCAATTACTGAGGGTAATACCAACGAAGACGGCGTATTTATGAAAGATGTTGATCTATTTAAGAAAGATAATCTGTTTATTTTTGGGCAAAATGGTGATGATGTGGTAGTAGCTGCTAGTGCTTGGAACCAAGGCATCAATCCTTCAGATTTTGGTTTACCAAGTTACTATAATCCTTCCGAACAAAAAGATTACAACACCAAACAAAATTATAAATTATTTGTAACGCTAGACCGGCCTATTTATAGACCTGGCCAGAAAGTTTATTTTAAAGGAGTTATAAGAAAAGATAATGATGGTGCTTATGAAAACCTTAAAATGGGAGAAAAAGTTACAGTTACTATCAATGATGCCAGAAACAGAGCAGTTTCTACTCAAGATTTGGAAACAACATCTTTTGGTTCATTTTCAGGAGATTTTGTCTTAAGTAAGGACGCAAACTTAGGAAATTATCAAGTTGGAGCAAGTTTTGCAGGAATGAATTTTTCTCAAAGCTTTCAGGTAGAAGAATATAGAAAGCCAGAGTTACAAGTACAAATAAAAGCTTCCAAAGATGCTTATATTCAAGGTGAAAAGGGAGGTATTGCTATAAATGCTTCTTACTATTTTGGTGCGCCAGTAACCAGTGCCCCTGTGACTTGGACTCTACAGACCCAAGACTATGCTTTTAGATGGGATAAAGATTGGCGGTTTGAGTTTGGAGACCCTGATTCTTATTGGTCACAGCCCTGGTGGGATTACTCAAGGAATAGTTATTTTTCAGGTAAAAAAGTCACTGAGGGAAAAGGTGTTACAAATACAAAAGGGGACTTAGAGGTTAAATTACCACTGGATATTAGCAAACAAAAAACCAGTCAACGTATGAGCGTTGAGGCAGTGGTAAATGACATTAACAATCAATCCATTGCAGCATCTCAGGAATTTATTGTCCACAAATCATCAATGTATGTAGGTTTACATCCTGCAAGCTATGCTAACGAATCAAATAAAGAAGCAAAGGTAGAAATTGTTACAGTTGACTTGAAAGGGAAAGAAACTCCAAATATTCCGGTTAGTGTTGAATTTTATAAAAGAACCTGGGATACAGTTAGAGAAAAAAACCCTGATGACGGGTTATTCTACTATGTCAGTAAGCCTACTGATTCTCTTATCACAACCAGTACAGTTACTACAGATTCTTTAGGACGGGCCATTGCTTCATTTACTCCTACAGAAGGAGGGACAATTAAAGCAGTGGCTAAGATTACTGATAAAGATGGGAATCAAAACAAAAGTAGTAGCTTTTTATGGGTATCAGGCTTTGGTTTTTCTACCCCTCGTGAGAATAATGACCGCATCATCTTAGTGCCAGACAAAAGAGATTATTTAGTCGGAGAAAAGCTTTCATTGTTTGTCGCAACCCCTTTTGCTACTGCTTCAGCAAAAACCTTACTCACAGCTGAACGGGGAAGTGTTTTAGATTATAAAATAGTGGATACCAATGATAAGTCCAACAACTTTAGTATGATAATACCTTCAAAATATACCCCAAATGTTTTTATTGGTGCACTACTAGTCAAGGGTGGAGATCAAGTTAAAAATCCTCCAGAATTTAAAATGGGTTATTCTGAAATAAAAGTCACTGATAAAAAACAACAAGTTGATGTTGTGATTTCTACAGATAAAAAAAGGTACAAACCAAAAGATACTTTAAAAGCAACTATTGAAACAAAAAATCTTTTGGGGGAACCTTTGTCAACTGAAGTTGCGGTGGGGTTGGTTGATAAAGCAGTTTGGGATTTGGCTCAAGTTGAGTTACCTGATATTTACAAAACATTTTACCAACCACGGAACTTGGAAGTTTCCACTTCTCAACTTTTAACAATTTCTATTGATAGGATCAATGCCAATACTAACTTGGGATCAAAAGGTGGTAGTGGAGGTGGTGGAGGTGGAGGAGCTGATACTTCAAGGCGGGATTTTCCGGAAACTGCATATTGGAATCCGCATTTAAAAACAGATGCAAATGGTAAAGCCCAAATTGAAATTAAGCTTCCAGATAATCTAACAACTTGGAGACTAGCTGCAATTGCAAGTTCAAAGGATGCTGCTTTTGGGTCTAAGGTATCAGAAGTAGTTGTAAGCCGTGATGTATTAATCAGACCATTCCTACCTAGATTCCTCTCAGTTGGTGATGAAGCAAAGATTGGAGCAATTGTAGTAAATACCAGCGGAGAGGATCAAACAGTAGTTACAAAGATTACAGCGGAGGGAATAGAAGTTAAAGATGATAAGTCAAAACAGCAACTGATTGTTGATGGTGCTCAAGCAAAATTAACTTGGTCTACTGTTGCAAAGAGTGGAACAATTGCAAAAGTTAAGCTGGAAGTTTCAGGAACTGACGGTAAAATCAAAGACGCTTTAGAGATGACTTTGCCTATTAAATCATATAGTGTCCCTGAAGTGGTGGCAATCTCAGGTGAAGCAAAAGATACTGCCCAGGAGAAAATAGTTTTGCCAGAAGAGATAGATTCTTCTCAAGGTAAAGCAAGTATCACTTTTTCACCATTACTTGGAGGCGGTAGTATAAATGCTTTGTCTTATTTATTCGCTTACCCTTATTATTGTGCAGAACAAATTACCAGTAGATTTATGCCTGCTGTATTTGTTAACCGTATTTTAGTAGGTGCCAAAATTGATAAAAGTGGAGAAATTGACACAAAGCAGTTAGCTGGGGTAATTAATGATGGAATTCAACGTCTGAATAATCAACAACATTCAGATGGAGGTTGGGGATGGTGGAATGAAAATGAAAGCGATCCATTTTTAACAGCTTATGCTTTCCTGGGATTAAACGAGGCGAAAAAAGATAAATTTACTGTGGCAGCCCAAACTTTACAACGAGCACAAAGCTTTTTAGAAGATCAATTATCCCGTGGTAAAAAAGATCTCTCATTAAATACTCAAGCATATATTTTATATGTTTTGCAAGGAACCAATGCAAATATTTCATCTTATTCATCAAATCTTTTTGATCGTCGCTTTGAGCTATCTTTAGAATCAAGAGCATATCTTGCAATGGCTATGAAAGATGGCCGTGGAAAGAAAGTCTTAAGCGAGTTAATTAGTCTGGCGAAAAAACCCGCTACTACCACTCACTGGGAAGAGGCAAAAAAAGGTTACTACTTTATGGGTAGCAATACTACAACTACTGCTAGCATATTGGAGGCTCTGGTTCTTCTAGATAACAAAAATCCCCTAATTAGTGAAGTGATTAGATATCTAATGTCCGTCAGAGTGGATAATCATTGGTCATCAACCCGTGACAGTGCATCAGCAATAAAAGCAATTTCATCTCAACTTTCAAGCAGAGATAATCAAAAGTTAAATGAAGATTTTAGACTTGAATTAAATGGGAATATCTTGCAACAAGGCAAATTCACTAAAGATGACCTGCTTAAGTTAAAAGAGTACACAATTTCTATTTCAGATTTTAATATTGGGAATGAAAATAAACTAAGATTTACCAAAAGCGGTGATGGCAATCTTTACTATAATGTTAATTTAAACTACTACTTACCATTTTCTGAAATTAAACCTTTAGAGCAAGGCATGGTAGTTGTAAGAGAATTTACAGATAGCAAAGGGAAAATATTACCCGGCAGTAGTATTGATGAAAATACTGAAGTTTGGGTCCGTTTGATTGTGGTTGCACCTGAGGAAAGACATTTTGTCATTATTGAAGATGTTTTACCAGCAGGGTTGGAATCAGTAAATGAGAGTTTGAAAAATGTCAGTGTTTTGAATAAAGAAAGACCAACTTTAAAAGAAAAAGGTAATCAATTACTATATTTTAATCATAAAGAGTATCGCGATGACCGCACTACTCTATTTGCAGAATTTTTACCAGCTGGAGTTTATGAGGTAACTTACCGTGTTAGAGCAACGACACCAGGCCGTTATCACTACCCGCCTGCTCAAGCTTATCAAATGTATACACCTGATGTATCAGGGCACTCAGAAGGTGGTTGGCTAGAAGTTAAACAAATTCAATGACTTGCTTCAAGTTACAAGAAACAAAATTTAATCTTGCGGTTATGAGTATTCCGGGGTATTAAATTGGGGTTGACTTCAATTTAATAAAGGATTAATATGAGCGTAGTTAATAATCAAAGGACTTGAGAGGTGGGCTAGTCCCACCTTTTTTAAAATATGGCACAAGCTAGAACAGAATTTGCAGCAGCATTAAATCAAATAGCCTCTGAAAAAGGGGTGGAGGTAGAAGTGGTTTTGGATGCTATCCGTCTGGCTGCTTTGGCTGCTTATAAAAAAGATTTAATGCTTCGAAATGAAGTAGTTCCTGATAATTTTGAAGAATTTACTTCTAAAGTTGATCCTGCATCTGGTGAGATATCTGTTTTTGATAGAGATAAAAATGTCACACCTCCTGGGTTTGCCAGAATTGCTGCTTCAATTGCCAAACAGGTAATTATGCAAAAATTAAATGAGGCTGAGCGGGGAGCCATATTATCAGAATATGAAAATAAAGTAGGAACACTTATTTCCGGAGCTATTCAAAGACGGGAGGGAAATGCTTTTTATGTGGATTTAGGCAGAGCTGAGGGGGTATTGTTACCATCTGAGCAAGTTTCTTCTGAAAATTACCATCAAAATCAAAGATTAAAATTCCTAGTCAAAGAAATTAGAGAAGGTGGTAGGGGTTCAGAAGTAGTAGTCTCAAGATCAGATCCGGCCTTGGTCAAAGCTGTATTTGCTTTGGAAGTGCCGGAAATTCAATCTGGAGCAGTTGAGATAAAACTGATTGCCAGAGAAGCTGGTTCCAGATCTAAAATTGCTGCTGTTTCCACCCAAGATGGAGTTGACCCGGTGGGATCTTTAGTTGGACAAAAAGGAGTTAGAGTTCAGGCAGTAATGGGTGAGTTGGGTGATGAAAAGATAGATATTATCTCTTATTCTGATGATCCAGCCAGATTTGTAGCAGCTGCCCTTTCTCCTGCTAAAGATATTCAGGTAAGTTTAGATGATAAAACTAAAGTAGCCACAGTTACTGTTCCTCAAAATCAGCTTTCTTTGGCAATTGGTAAAGGCGGGCAAAATGTGAGGCTAGCAGCCAAATTAACTGGTTGGAAAATAGATATTATAGGAGCAGAAGAGCCCGCCGACGCTGAAGAAAATGCTACTACTAAAGAGGAGAAAAAAGCAGCTGAAGATGCAGGAGAGGTTTTGGAAAAAGCAGTTGCAGAAGAAAAACCCGAACAGGAAAAACAACAACTGGAAGAAGCAATTGGGGAAACCCCAAAAGAGCCTTCAATCAAAGAAACTGATAAAGCAGAACCTGCAAAGGAGTAATTATGAAAGCTGCTGCTTTAAGTTTTAAATATTATGGAAACATTAAGACCACCAATTGTCACAATTTTAGGCCATGTTGATCATGGTAAGACCACACTTTTAGATTTTATCCGTAAATCTGCTGTAGCTTCTAAAGAACATGGGGGAATTACTCAACACATTGGTGCTTATCAAATAACTCACAATTCTCAAATTATAACTTTTATAGATACCCCGGGGCACGCTGCTTTTGAGAAAATGCGCTCCAGAGGAGCAAATGTAGCCGATATCGCTGTTTTAGTTATAGCAGTTGATGATGGAATCATGCCTCAAACAGATGAAGCTATCAAACATATCCAAAAAGCCAAAGTTCCTATGATTGTGGTTGTAAATAAGATAGATTTGCCTGGCATAAATACAAAAGTTCAACTGGAAAAGATTAAAAAGCAATTATCTGATAAGGGAATTTTAGTTGAAGAATATGGTGGAGATGTGCCGATTGTGCCTTTGTCTGCTAAAACAGGTGAGGGAGTTGATAAGTTACTGGAGGTAATTTTACTGGTTGCAGAACTAAATGAAATTAAAGGGGATCAGAGTCTGCCTCCTACTGGAGTAGTAATTGAAGCCTCGTTAGATAAGTTCAAAGGAGCGATAGCTACTCTTTTAATAAGAAATGGTACCCTAAAAAAGGGAGACCAGATGGTTGTAGGAGGAGTTAAAGGAAAAGTACGGGGAATGTTTGATTTTAGCGGAAAAGCCCAGGATCAGGCTGGACCATCCACTCCGGTAGAGGTATTAGGGTGGGAAGCAATCCCGGCAGTTGGAGCAGTACTGGGGGAAGAAGTTGGACAGTTAAAAACAGCTGAAGCTATACAGACTTTGGTTGAGAAACTTAAAACAGGTGATGCCAAGACATTAAAAGTAATTGTCAAGGCAGATAAGCAAGGCTCTTTGGAAGCAATTCAAATCTCTTTGGAAAAGTTTAACGAAGAGCGGAAAGTAGTTGATTTTATATTAATGGGCACAGGTGATATTGGTGAGGAAAATGTTAAATTAGCCTCAGCAGTGGGAGCAATTATCATAGGTTTTAATGTTAAAATTGCCACAAATGCTCAAAAACTGGCTGAAAATGAGCATGTCTTAATTAGATCCTACAATATTATTTATGAGCTGTTAGATGATGTGGAAGAAGTGGTTAATACTTTTTTGGAAGTAGGACAACTGGAAGAAGTTTTGGGAAAAGCTAATATTATTGCCGAGTTTCCCTTTGGCAAAAAAGAAAAAATTGCCGGATGCAGAATGGTGGAAGGGACAATTGCCAAAGGACAAAGAATTAGGGTAGTTAGGGAAGGACAATTAATAGGTGAGACTAAGTTTAAGTCTTTGAGAAAAGTTAAAGAAGAAGTAAATAAAGTAGAAAAGGGTAATGATTGCGGGATGTTATTTGATCCTGCCATAGATTTTCAAATAGGAGATATTGTGGAATCTTTTAGAGTTATATAAAAAGTATTTACAAATGTAATACTTTGTAATAGAATGATAATTAGAAAACTTATTTGGGATGAGTGGAATATAGATCATATTGCCAAGCATCATGTTGAACCAGAAGAAGTTGAGGAAGTTTGTAAGACCAAGAATCTTTTGAATAAGTGGAAAAATAAAACATATCGGGTGATTGGACAAACTGAGGATGGTAGATACTTAACAATATTTTTAGCACCGAGAATCGGGCAAAGTTACTATCCGGTTACAGCACGTGATTTAACGGAAAAGGAAAAGAAAGCTTTCAGGAGGAAATAATATGAGTAAAAAGAAATTACTAATTCCAGATTTTAAAAGTATAGAAGAAGAGGCAAATTTTTGGGATACCCATGATTCTGAGGATTATCAATGGGAGAAAGTCAAAGATGTTAAATTCTCTAAAAATTTAACATCAATATACAAAAAGGTTGTTCCTATCAGGCTTGATGAAAAAACTAAGAAAGCCATTGAAAAAGTTGCTCATGCAAAAGGAATTGGCACATCAACCGCAGCCAGAATGCTGATCCGTGAACGTTTGGCCGAACTGAATATCCTCTAAACTTGATTTATATGGGATACTCGTGGTAAAATTCCAATCACACTGTCCCCAATGTTATGGCTAAATATGATTCACAACTAACAGAGCTTAAAACTGTACTGCCTACTGCTAAAAATATCTTAATTGTTTTACCTGCAAACTCCAATATTGATACTTTAGCTTCAGGTTTGGCTCTATTTTTAACTCTTCAAGGAGCTGGAAAGGAAGTGTCTATTGTTTGTGATGATACTGTCAAGGTGGGGCAATCACATCTTTTTGGGGTAGATCATATTCAAAAAAATATTTCTTCAACAGATGGCGGTAATTTAACTATAACTTTAGAAGGAGTAGCTGCATCAGATAATACCATTCCTGCTTTAGAAAAATTAGATTGGTCTGCCGAGAATAATAATTTGAATTTGGTTTTCCATGTTCTGCCTGGCCAAAGTTTTCAACCTACCAGAATAATTCCGCATTATCAGGGAAGTGGTTTTAATTTAATTTTTGTGATAGGAGCAGTTAACCTTAATGCTTTAGGTAATGCTTATCAACAAAATGCCCAAGTTTTCTCCGGAACCCATATTGTCAATATTGATACACAGGCTGCTAATACCAGCTTTGGTCAAACCAATATCTTAGATACTGCAAGTTCATCCTTATCTGAAATAGTAACTTCCGTTATTACTGATTTAGGGTTTGCTTTAGCAGCTGATCCAGCCAGTAACCTTTTGGCAGGAATGTTTGATGTAACACATAATCTAACAGATAGTAAAACAGGTGCAGAAACATATATGGCTGTAGCTCAATGTTTGCGGGTAGGTGGAAGAAAACCAGGAGTACCAACCGCTACTCCTTCATATGACTGGACAGCTATGATGCCCAAAGATACAACTTCTGCAACTCCAATTGTTTCCTCTGCTCCAGCCCAACCTATGGATAATAGTGGAGATGATTCGAATCAACCTTCACCTGAAGAAAGACCTGCTGGGGAAGGGGTTGTTTCTGAGACAGTTGAACCAGAATGGCTAACTCCTAAAATCTTCAAAGGCTCATCCCTAGGTTAAAGGTTGCATAATTTTCAAATTCCTGTTAATATACGCCCAATGTGTTTTAGGACGACTTTGGCATCAAAGTTGTTCCAGGAAGGTTAAGATGCCGTTAGATCCAAAAATTAAGCAAAAAATAATTAAAGAGTTCGCAACTAAATCAGGTGATACTGGTTCTCCAGAAGTACAGGTTGCTCTTTTAACAGAACAGATTAAAAACTTAACCTCTCATTTAAAAGAACATAGTCATGATATTCATTCCAGACGTGGACTGTTATCTATGGTTAATAAAAGAAGAAGACTACTTCAGTATTTAGTCAAAAAAGACGAAGAACGCTACAAAATAGTTATAGAAAAGTTAGGTTTGTCAAAGTAATTAGTTTGTGGTATACTTACTTTTAGTAAGAGAGATTTGGGGATTGCAAAGAGATAATTAAAAAATTTAATTGTTTCTTCCACAGTTTCCAAATCCTTAAAAGATTTAAATGTCAAAAATTGTTCAAAAAGAAATTGACCTTAATGGTCGTAAATTACGTTTAGAAACAGGCAAGCTGGCTCAACAAGCAGATGCTGCTGTTTTAGTGTCTTGGGGAGAAACAGTAGTTTTAGCAACTGTGGCTACCCAGCCTTTGGCAGAAGACATTGGTTATTTTCCTCTCTCAGTTGAATATGTAGAAAAACATTATGCTGGAGGTAGAATTTCATCTTCACGGTTTATCAAAAGAGAAGCCAGACCAACAGATGAGGCTGTACTAACAGGTAGACTAATTGACCGTTCAATCCGTCCTCTTTTCCCAAAAGATTTTAAGAATAATGAAGTACAGGTGATATTAACTGTTCTATCCATTGATCAATTAAATGATCCAGAAATTGTTGGTTTAATAGCAGCCTCTGCCGCTTTATCAATTTCTTCAGTTCCCTGGAAGGGTCCTATTGCCGGTGTCAGAGTAGGTGATCAGGAAGGTAAGTTAGTTATAAATCCCCTGCTTTCAGAGGTTGGAACCCTAAAGATGGATCTTTTGGTGGCCTCAGGTAAAGAAAAAGTAGTCATGATTGAAACAGAAGGTAAAGAAGTGGATGAAAAACAGGTTTTTGAAGGTATTAAACAAGCACATGCAACTTCTCAACAGATAATTGCTTTGATAGAAGAATTTACCAAAGAAGCAGGCCGTAAGAAACAAGAAGTCCCTCACCTGGCAGAAAAGTTAGAAGAAGCATTGATGTCTGAAGTGACAAAAATTACCAAAGAAAGAATAGAAGCTGCTCTATTTGATAATGAACACCCCTGGCATGAAGCAACTGGAGATTTAATTAAAAAACAACTGGCAGTTGAATATGCCCAAACCCTAACTCCCCAAATTATTTCTGGAATTTTTGACAAAGTTGCCAAAGAGATATTACATGAAACAGTTTTAGAAAAAGGTAAAAGAGTTGATGGTAGAGCTATGGATGAGGTTAGAGAATTAAATATGGAAGTTGGGATTTTACCCAGAACTCACGGAAGTGCTTTATTCCAAAGAGGTGATACTCAGGTCTTATCTGTTGTAACACTTGGTGCTCCTTCTTTACAACAAACTTTGGATGGTATGGAAGGGGAAAGACAAAAAAAGTTTATGCATTATTACAATATGAGTATCAATCCTTTTTCCGTAGGAGAGGTAAAGAGAATAGGATCTCCTAACAGAAGAGATGTGGGTCATGGAGCTTTGGTGGAAAAAGCTTTACTGGCTGTAATTCCAGCACAAGACAAGTTTCCTTATGCCATCAGAGTAGTTTCTGAAGTTTTAGCAGCCAATGCTTCAACTTCCCAGGCAGCAGTTTGTGCAAGCATCTTGGCTTTACTTAACGCCGGAGTGCCTTTACTAGAGCCGGTAGCTGGAATAGCTATGGGGCTTTTTTCTTCAGATAAAAAAGTTCAGGTAGTAACTGATATGAGAGCTGTGGAAGATTTTTATGGGGAAATGGATTTTAAAGTAGCAGGAACTAAAAACGGCATTACCGCAATTCAAATGGATACCAAACTTGAAGGATTAACTTTTGAAATTATTGAGACAGCACTCGAAATGGGTAAAAAAGCCCGAATAGAGATCTTGGAAAAAATGGCCAAAATTATCTCAACAGTTGCCACTCTTTCTCCTCATGCTCCACGGGTTGAAATTTTACACATTAAACCAGAAGAGATTGGTTTGCTGATTGGTACAGGAGGAAAGACTATTAATGCACTTATTGCCAAAACTGGAGCAGCTATTGATATTGAAGACGATGGAACAGTGATGGTTTCCGGAACTAATTCTGCAGGCGTTGACCAAGCAATTACTGCTATACAAGGCATGTTTAAAACCTTTAATGTAGGTGAAGAATTAACAGGCAAAGTAGTCAGACTGGCTCCTTTTGGAGCATTTGTTGAACTATCACCTGGTAAAGATGGATTAGTGCATGTTTCTCAAATGGCTCCCGGACATGTAGAAAAACCAGAAGATGTAGTTTCTGAAGGGCAGGAAGTAAAGGTAAGAGTAACAGATGTTTCTTCTGAAGGAAAAATTGGCTTATCAATGCTTTTTGGAGCAGATATCAAGCCAGAATCTGAAAGCAGGCCTAGATCAAGTGGGGGATTTAGACCTTCAAGTGGCGGATTTAATAGAGAGGGTGGAGGAGAAAGAAGACCCTACAGTAGTAGACCAAGATTTGGAAGCGGGACTAGCAGTAGGGGGGGATTTGGAAGAAGCAGTGGATCAGCTAGAGGATTTGGTGGAAGATCTTCAGGTTCAAGAGGTGGAGATAGAGGCGGTAACCGTGGCGGCTTTGACCGCTAAGTAAGCAGCCGTTTATTCTGTGGATTTTTAAGATAATTCTTTCTGGTAGATACTTTTTTCCCACTCTCTTTTTCCAATTTAACTCTGGCATCTCCGGCAATTTTACCTCCCTTTTTAGCTGCGATCTTATTTTCATCAAATCCCTGCTCATTCTTATTAACAGCAATTTCAGTTGTAGCAGCTTCACCCAGCATGGAAAAAATTAACTCTAACTCATTCATATGATCTCTCAAATTTTCTCTTGCTAAGCCTTTAAATTCCTTGTACTCAGATGGGGTCATGCCAAAAGTAGCCTGGGAGATTTCAGCAGTAAGGATGGCATATTCTCTTTCTGCCCCAACATTCCGGTTTTTCCATTCATTGGTTAACTTTTCTCTAACATTAATACCTCTCATCCTTTTTTCTATCCAAGAATTAGAGTATCCCTTGGCTTTATACAAAGCCCTTGTTCTTTTAGTGGCTAGTTCTGGATCTTCAATCTCTTGCACCCTTTCATACCCAACCCTTGCTAACCATCTTTTAAATGGTTCTGCTTTAGGGGAAGGAATTGATTGAATAATACGGAAAATACCTTCAGTATTAGCACATAACATTTGTTGTTTTCCTCCTGATGTATCGACAGTTAGGGTATGTACAATCTGTACCCACCCTTTTAATAGTTCTGGATCACGTTGTTTCATTCGCTGGATATATTGTTTTGGATCTCTGGAGTCAATTAAAGCTAGTACAACATCTTCTACCACGAACCACCACTCATTTTTATAAATAGTTTTACGGACATCTCTACCTTTAAAGATGGCAATTTTAGTAATCATGTATAGCTATATTATTAAACCAAAAATTACCCGAAGTCAATAGTTAAAAAGATGTGTTATGATTAAGTCATGCAAAAAGGACAAACACCAGTTTTAATTTTGGTTGGGATACTGATAATAATTGTAGTAGCTGGTGGAGCATATTTTCTGGGTAAGTCAGCTAATTCCAAACCATCTTCTACTCCTGTGGTAACTTCCCAATCTCCCCAGCCAGCTCTTATTCCACAATCTACACCAGATGCCAGTCCCGCACCGACTGGTGCTGGGGAAACTACTAATTGGAAAATATATACAAATAGCGAATATGGTTTTTCTTTTAAATATCCATCGAATTGGAAATACGAACCTAATCCTGCATTTCCAACAACAATTGCTTTTTTTGAAGTTGGAGTAACACCTATACATCATGATGGGGATACTAAATCAAATGAGGTATTCAATTTCAGCCCTGGAGTTAATGATAGCTCCTTAGATGAGCTAAAGAAAGAATATTATCCCGATGCAATAGATACCACAGTTGATGGAAAACCAGCACTGAAAACACCTGCTGGAGAAATTATAATCAAACCCTCATCAAATAAACCCTTAATTGATCTTTTCATTGCCAATCGGGATAACGCTACACTCCAAAAAGTTCTTTCCACTTTTAAATTTCAATAATCCCTCTTGGGTAACAATTTGATTTAAGGTAAAATAAACATCATGGAATCTTCTGCCTACTCAATTATTGAAGAATTAAAGATAAAAGTTACTCAGGCAAATTTGCCTCAAGATGTTTTAGAAAAGCTTTTAAATCTTTTAAAATTTCCAGGTTCTGGTGTAGAAATGGCTGGTTTAATTGCTTATATTGAATTTGTAATCTCGCTACCCTTTGCAAAAGAGGCTCAAGATATTTTAGATATTAATCGGGCTAAGCAAATCTTGGATAAAAATCACTATGGTTTACAAGTTGTTAAAAACAGAATTCTAGAATACCTGGCGGTTATGATCTTAAACAGAAGGAATCCTGAGCGAAGTCTCGCCGAAGGACATGCACCTATACTGGCTTTTATTGGGCTGGTAGGAACAGGAAAAACTTCTTTAGCATATTCAATTGCGGAAAGTTTAGGCAGACCAATCGTTAGAATTCCTTTTGGAGGTTTAGGTGATCCAGCTTCCTTGCGTGGTCAGTCACGTCAAAGAGTGGAGGCTGCACCTGGACAAATTATCAAAGCTATAAAACTTGCTAAAGTATCAAATCCAGTCATACTACTGGATGAAATAGATAGGGTAGCTGTAGAGCATAGAGTGGATATTATGGGAGTTCTAGTAGAACTTTTAGATCCTGCTCAAAACCAAGCCTTTGTTGATTATTACCTGGATTTTCCGTATGATTTATCACAAGTTTTGTTTATAGCAACTGCCAATAATACAGTCAATATTGCCACAGCAGTATTTGACCGTTTAGAACCAATTCAGATGCCCTCTTATTCTGATGATGAAAAAATGATTATTGGTAAAAATTATCTTTTACCAAAAGCAATACAAGATGCAGGGATGGAAGAGAATATTCTAAAGATAGATGAATCTTTGTGGCCACAAATTATTAGGCCTTTAGGTTTTGATGCAGGTATTAGATCGTTGCAGCGATCTTTGCAAACAATTTCCAGGAAAGTTGCCAAAAAAATTGTAGAAGGGGATGCAGGATCATTTAAAATTACAGTAGAAAATCTAGGAGAGTATTTATCATGAAAACATTCAGACCACAATTTTTATCTAATTTAAATAACAATCAGTCTTTAAAACTAATTCCTTTAGGAGGAGTGGGTGATGTTACCAAAAATATGTATGTTTACGAATATGGCAACGACATCATTATTGTTGATTGTGGTGTAGGTTTTCCAGATGAAGGTATGCCAGGAGTAGATTTGGTGATTCCAGATATTTCATACTTACGAGATAAAAAAGACAAGATTCGGGCAATTTTAATAACTCATGGTCATGAAGATCATATTGGTTCTTTACCTTATCTTTGGCCAGAGTTACAAGTACCGATCTACACACAAAGATTAACAGCAGCATTTATAAAAGCCAAATTTACCGAGCATAATTTGCCGGTAAATAAAATTAATGAAGTTAAGATTGATCAAAAATTAGACTTAGGGGCTTTCAAAGTTTCTTTCTACCAAGTATCTCATTCAGTCCCTGATTCTATGGGGATTGTTATAAAAACCCCGGTTGGAACAATTATTCATCAGGCAGATTTTAAAATTGATTGGACACCTGTTTCAGGACAGGTAACAGATGTAGGCACTGTGGCTAGTTTAGGCAAGGAAGGCATATTGTTGATGTTAATTGATTGTTTAAGGGTAGAAAAGCCAGGATTTAACAAGTCAGAAAAATCTATAGAGGGCACATTTGAAAAAGCAGCTATTGAAACTTCGGGACAATTGCTCATAACTATGACTTCCTCAAATATCTCCAGGATGCAGCAGGCAATAAATGTAGCCAGCCGGCAAAATAGAAAAGTAGCTATAGCTGGACGCTCTTTTGAAAAAAACTTTCAGGTGGCCAGAGATTTAGGCTATTTGAAGATTCCGCCAGGAATAATAGTTGCACCTGATACTATAAATTCTTTTGCTTCGGGCAAAATGATGATTTTGATTGCGGGTGCTCAAGGTCAGGCTTCGTCAGCCTTGGCCAGAGTTGCCAATCAAGATCATAAGCAAATTAGATTAAAAGAGGGAGATAGCGTAATGTTTTCTGCTGACCCGATCCCTTCTACAGAATCTGCTCAAAGTGCTTTGATTGATTCACTTTCAAGACTTGGAGTAGAGGTTTATTACTCAGCAGTAAACTCTGATTTGCATGTAAGTGGACATGCAGCTTTAGAAGAATTAAGATTAATGATTAATTTGGCAAAACCCAAGTTTTTATTCCCCATTGGCGGTACTTTTAAACATATGAAAGCATTTTCCAAAATGGCACAGGATTTAGGGTATCAAAAGGGAGAAGTTGTAGATTGTGAAGATGGGGATATTTTAGAAATTAAAAAAGATTCAATAAAACTTACAGGTAAGGTTGATGTACAGAATGTGTATGTAGATGGGTTAGGAATAGGTGATGTTGGGCAGGTAATATTGCGGGATAGACAAAAAATGAATGAAGAAGGAGTGGTGGTGGTGGTCGCATCATTTGACCAACGGAAAGGAAAATTAATGTCAGAGGTGGATATTATTTCCAGAGGATTTGTGTTTGAGGATATGGCCCAGGAAATTTTGGATTCTGCCAAAGAAGTTGTTAAAAATACCTTAGAAAAACACTCTCATAAATCTTCAGATATCAGGTTTGTAAGGAAAATTATAGAAGAAGGATTAGAAAAGTTTTTCTATGAAGCAACTGAAAGGAGACCATTAATACTACCAGTTGTAGTAGAGGTTTAATATATCCCATAGTATAATGTGATATAATATCAATTATGTCCAGAAGACGTTCTATTTATAAATTACCCAAACTAAAATTAAAACAAAAAACAATTACTGCTATTGGTTCACTAATTGCCTTTACTCTAGCTATTGTTTCAATTGTTGCTATTGCCACTCACTCTAATTCTTTGAGTTTTTGGAGAGATTTCTTAGTAAGTATATTGGGTTGGGTAAGCATTGTTGCTCCAGTTATTTTCCTGCTATCAGGACTTGTTTTAACAGGTGCTAAATGGAGATTTGCCCAAACAAATGTTTTACTTGGTTTTATTCTTGTAGTTTTATCGGTATCTTCTTTAACAGCCTTCTTGAGATTTGAAAAAGCAGGTTCAATTGGTCAGATTTTATGGAGAGAGTTGTCCTCATTTGTAACTGTTGGAGGTGCAGCGGCACTATTGATCTTATTGTTTATGGTCGGTTTAGTAGTTTTATTCAATACTTCTTTAGGTCAAATACTAAAAATCTTTGCTTGGATATTTAGCACTTTTAAAAATATATTAAAGCCTTTGTTTAACAGACAAAGAACATTTGAGGCAAAACATATTCCGATTAGAATAAAAGTATCTGGTGAAGAAGAAAAATCTCAACCAGTTAATAGAACTGCTGTATCTATGCCTAATAAAGAACCAATAATTGCTGATGCACTAGTCCAAAATGTAGCCGGACAAACAAAAATCTGGAAATATCCCCCTTTAAGTTTACTATCTGATAAGGTTGGATCTCCAGCAGAACGCGGGGATGTAAAAAAATCAGCAGCAATTATAGAAAAAACTTTAGATTCTTTTGGCATACAAGCCAGGGTGGCAGAGGTAAATGGTGGTCCGGCAGTTACCCAATATGCTTTAGAAATATCAGCTGGTACCAAGATTTCTAAAATTGCTAATTTGCAGCATGATTTAGCATTAGCCCTGGCCACCCCTACTGGTACTGTTAGGGTGGAAGCTCCTATTCCAGGAAAGTCTTTAGTGGGGATCGAAGTGCCGAACAGATCCTTAGAAATTGTGGGATTAAAACACGTTTTAGCCTCAGGTGAAATGGCCAAACACAAATCAAAATTGGCTGTGGCTTTGGGACGAGATACTTCCTCAAAAGCCATGATTGTAGATATTGACCGGATGCCCCATTCTTTAATTGCCGGAACAACTGGGTCTGGTAAATCGATTATGTTAAATGCCTTTATTACTTCTTTGCTTTTCAGAAATTCACCCGATGAATTAAAGCTAATTTTAATTGATCCAAAAAGAGTAGAACTGACCAATTACAATGGTATTCCTCATTTACTTGCGCCAGTTATAACAGAACCAGAGAAGATTCTTTCATCTTTGAAATGGGCTATGGCGGAGATGGATAGAAGATATAAACTATTTCAATCTGTAGGAGTCAGAAATATTGCTGCTTATAATGAAATGTCAGGTTTTCAAGCCTTACCCTATATCGTAATCATCATTGATGAACTGGCTGATTTGATGATGTTTGCGCCAGTTGAAGTTGAGGAGGCAATCACCAGAATTGCCCAGCTAGCCAGAGCAACAGGTATTCATTTAGTGGTAGCAACACAAAGGCCGTCCGTTGATGTTATCACCGGACTGATCAAAGCCAATATTCCTTGTCGGATTGCTTTTAATGTTTCATCCATGATTGACTCAAGAGTTATCTTGGATGGACCTGGAGCAGAGAAACTATTAGGTCGGGGAGATATGCTGTTTTTACCTCCTGATGCTTCTAAACCAATTCGTATTCAAGGAGTATTTGTTCAGGATTCAGAGATTAATAACTTAATTAAATATCTGAAGAATTTGGGTATTGCCCCGCAATATACAACTGAAGTAACAGAGATGCCTTTGGGAAGAGTGGGCGGAAAGGGAACAAGTAATGGAGGAGATAGGGATGAATTGTTTGAAGAAGCAGTGAGAACTGTTTGCCAGTATGACCGGGCTTCTGCCTCTTTACTGCAAAGAAGACTTAAAGTAGGGTATGCCAGGGCAGCCAGAATGCTGGATGAATTGGAAGAAGCAGGTATTGTTGGTTTGGGGGAAGGGTCAAAACCTAGAGATGTATTGGTTAAAAATGCTGATGAATATTTTGCAGCCCAACAATCCCCTGCATCTTAAAATTTATGATAGCTTTTGGACATACTGCGGTTGGAACTATAGTTGGAATAACTACATTTAATCTCTTAGGTCAGGGGGATTTAGCAACAGGACTAGTTTTATCTGGTACAGCTGGTGTGATATCTCACTACCTGATGGATGCTCTTCCTCATGGTCATTTCTCTATGCCCCACTCTTATAAAAAGAGTATTGTGTCAATAATTATTTTTGATTTGTTTTTATCCATAGTTATTTTTCTAGGTGCAGTTTATTTAAATAACGGCTTTGGAGAAAAGTTGTTTTACATACTGTTTGGGATGGGAGGTTCTCAATTACCGGATGTGATTGATGGTCTGATACATATCAGGATATTAAAAGCTAAGGGTTTACTTAAGATTGAAAATAATATTCATCAGAAGATACATTGGCATGGTAAGGGTAATAAGACACTACTGTTAGGATTGAGGGATATTTGGCAGATCTTAGTTATTTTATTTGCTTTACTGTTGGTAATTTTTCACAGGTGAAATACTTATGGGAATTGAGCAGATAATTCAATTATTGAAATCAGGCAAAATTGGGGTACTGCCAACAGATACTATTTATGGAATTGTGGGATCAGCATTAAAACCAGAAGTGGTTGAAGAAATTTACCTTCTCAGAAAAAGATCAACTGATAAACCAATGATTGTTCTGATTTCCCGGATTGCGGATTTAGAAAAGTTCGGTATCAAAATAACAACAAAACAAAAAGATTTTTTGAAAAAGACTTGGCCCAATCCCATCAGTATAATTTTACCTGTTTTTAATGACAAATTTAAGTACCTTCATAGAGGAAAAAACAGCTTAGCTTTTAGAATACCCAAAAAAGAAAAGATTCTCAAAATTCTACAAGAAACAGGTCCCCTGGTTGCTCCGAGTGCTAATTATGAGGGAGAAAAACCTGCTGAAAATATTGAGAAAGCAAAGCAGTATTTTGGTGAGAGCATCTCTTTCTATATTGATGAAGGAAAAGTTGTCTCCAAACCATCAACAATTATAGAACTTAATCCAGAAGGAGAGACCGTAGTTTTAAGAGTATGAGGTACTTTGGTTGGAATCAAGATTCTCCAAAATCTGATCCACTGGTGCTAAAGCTGCTTTAAGTCTTTTTTCCTCCTCAACCTTCTTTTTTCGGTCTATCTGACCAAAGGCTACCTTTTTAAATCTGGAGAATTGAGTATTATCTAAATGCATATAAGCCAGTATAATTTTCTCATAATTTCCATCAGCAACATTTTTGATATTGGTAAATAGGATCACATAAGAGTCTTTGCCTGTATTAGGGTATTTACTGTGACTTACCTCCACCCGATAATCTTTCAGCTCCACCCGATAGTGGTCTTGCAAGGAACTAGGGTCAAATTTGCCCAAATCAGTATGGATTATATCTAATCTATCTGATTCAATTAAATTAATCAACTGATTGATATATTTTTCTGCCTGAACAGGATCTCCGCTGGGAGGTGGGGTAGGATTTTGGTCAGATGGAGAGGAAGTAGGCATTGATTGTATATTAAAAGGTCAAGCCTGTACTGTCAACTGGTATAATTTGAATTGATATGCGAACAGTCGGACAAATTCTAAAAGAAGAAAGAGAGAAAAAATTTTATACTCTTGATGAGATAGAAAAAGTAACCAAAATCAGAAAAGAACTTTTACAAGCCCTGGAAGCAGGTCAGTATACAAAGCTTCCCCCCTCAACTTTTGTCCAGGGTTTTATTAAAAATTATGGCAGATTTTTAGGATTGAATACAGAAAAACTACTGGCTGTTTTTAGAAGAGAGTTTTCCGAGGGTAAGAATCCTCCTAGAGTGTTGGATTCATTGCAAAATCCGCTAAAGGATAAGAAATTTAGATTAACCCCAACCAGAGTATTAATAAGTATGATTTTTACCTTAATAATCATCTTTTTTGTCTATCTCTGGTTTCAATATAGGTTTTTGGTGGGGTCACCATTTTTAGAAGTTAGTCAGCCAGTTGATCAGTTAACTACTAGTTCTTTGGAAATCACTATTTCCGGTAGAACTGATCCAGAGGCAAAGGTTAGCATAAATGAGCAAGAGATCTCTGTTGATCAAAATGGGAAATTTTCTCAGGTGATTAAACTCTCAAGTAATATAAATAACATTGCAATCACTGCTACTTCAAAAAGTAACAAACAAACATCTGTGCAAAGAACTGTTTTTCTAAAACAATAACT
>OBEQ011014392.1_pt1 | contig 32596 bp, 28 predicted proteins | sample 1670901 | NCBI WGS metagenome assembly OBEQ01 (sample SAMEA104232315, study PRJEB22302) | groundwater metagenome | biome: forest; feature: aquifer; material: groundwater | place: USA | collected 2011-08-07 | depth 5.4 m | reverse complement strand
CCCGACGACGCGCGACCGCCGTCCTCGCCGACCGGGTGCGGGTCGCCCTCATCCGGGTGGACCACGGCGTCTTCGACGAGGCGCGCCTGACCGCCCTGGAGGCCGCCGAGCTGGTGGGCCAGGGGAGGCGCTGGTCGGGGCGTCCCCGCGGCGCCTGGGATACGCTCCGCTGCAGACGCTCGCCCCACGCAGGCCCACCCGCTTCGCGTGTGGGGCGAGCCTGGGGGCGGAGGGGCGACCGCCGGTACTCCGCCTCTCTTGCGCCACACCGTGGCAGGCCACGTTCCTCGCGTCCCTCCAATGCCTGCTCCCGACCCCCGCTCACTGCCATGCCGTTCCGACGACAGCGGCTCACGTGTGAGGTTACCTGCAACATTTGGGGTTAGGCCACTGCCCAACTGGAGGTATGCGTGCAGACGGCTCTTTGGGGTGCGTGAGGCCTGAAGGGCCGTCCTGTTTTCGGGGGGCTGAAAGTGAAGCTCTCAGCCTGCTCAGCCGTTGGGCTGCGAATTGCGATGCGGGGGCAGCAAGGGATATGATAAAGCCGGTTTTGCCAAGAGATATGCAGTGTGCTAGTCTGTCTCTGTGCGAGGCCTGATTGGGAGTAAATGATGATCGAAGAGGCGAAGTTCACCATCGAAGTGCTCTGCCCTTGCTGCCAGGCGAGGCTGATCGTTGACCCCGAACGTGGCGCAGTCTTGCATCATGAGCTGCCACCCAAAGAGGCGGCCGTCACAGACCTGAAGGCTGCGGTCGAGGGGTTGAAGGGCGAGGCTGGCCGGCGGGAGGCGCGCTTCAAGGCGTCGATGGAAGCGGAGAAAGAAAAAGGGAAGCTGCTGGAGCGGAAATTCAAGGAGCTGCTCAAGAAGGCGAAAGACGAACCCGTCGCCCGGCCCACCCGGGATATCGACCTGGATTAGCCCCAACCTGTGGTGAGTCCAGCCGAACCGCCCACCGCGATGAACGATCACGACCTGCTCTGCACACTCCTCAAGCGAGTCAGTCGCTCATTCTATTTAACCCTGAAGGTCGTTCCCGGCGATGTGCGGCGGCCGATCGGTCTGGCGTACCTCTTCGCCCGGGCGGCAGACACCATCGCCGACACCGCTCTCATCGACCGCACAGACCGCCTGAAGCACCTTGAGATCTTTCGGGAGGTGTTCAGGGAAGACAAGATCGGGCGGCTCCTGGCGATCAAAGAGGTGCTCGCGGAACGGCAGCAGGTCGCGGCGGAGCGGGAACTGCTCACCCGCCTCGACGAGGGGTTTTCGATCCTTCATTCCCTCAGTCCATCCGATCAGTCGCTGGTGCGTGACGTGGTCCTGACTCTAACCGATGGGATGGCCATAGACCTCGCTACCTTCCCCGGAGAGGATGAGGGGCGCCTCGTCGCCCTGCAGACGCGGGCCGACCTGGATCGCTATACCTACTATGTTGCAGGGTGCGTGGGGGAGTTCTGGACCGAGATCCATATGGCGCATCGCCCGTCCCTCGCCGGGTGGGACCGGGAGACGATGAGGCGACGCGGCGTTCGATTTGGGAAGGGGCTCCAGATGACGAACGTGCTGCGCGATCTCCCGAAGGACCTCCGGATAGGACGCTGTTACCTGCCGCGGCAGGAGCTGGAAGCGCTGGGCCTTCAGCCGGCCGACCTGCTCGACCCAACCGCCGTGGTTAAGGTCAAACCGCTGCTACACTCCCTCCTCGCGCTCACTCTAGATCATTACCAAGAAGGCTGGGCCTATACGCTTCAGATTCCGAGACACGAAGTCCGAATGCGTCTGGCCTGTGTCTGGCCGCTGTTCATCGGCCTCAAGACCTTGGCGCTGCTCGAGCGATCGCCCAATCTGCTTGATCCTGGCGTCGTCATCAAGACCCCGCGTGGCGCCATCTATGGCATGATGGCGCGCTCCTTGGCGATGGTCGGCTCCGACGTAGCCCTGGATCGGTTTTATCAGCGCCTGCGGCGCAGCGTGCCGGTCTCCGGATAGGGAAGCGATGACAGCAGGACAAGAGCACGTCAGAGCCCATGTCTGGATCTCAGGAAGGGTCCAAGGGGTGTTTTTCCGCGCCTCCACGGTGGATGAAGCGGTAGCTAGGGGAGTTGATGGTTGGGTGCGGAACAGTTCGGATGGGCGGGTGGAGGCGGTGTGTGAAGGCGAGAAGTCGGCCGTGGAAGCGATGATCGCCTGGTGTCGGAAGGGTCCACCCGCCGCGCGGGTGAGTTCAGTCGAGGTGGTCTGGGGGGAGCCAAAGGGCGAAGCCAGCTTCACGGTCAGGCATTGACGGTGTGAGCCGCCGCCGGCTCGTCCATTATATCTAGGCTACACGGATGTGTACAGGCTGCAAAACTCCTCGTCGGTGAGCTGGTCAAGCCTGCTGAAGTCGATATCGTTCGAGGCGCGGCCTGGATATTTATTGGTGATCGTGACCCCGAAAAACTCCTCAAGTTTCTCGGTCCTCACCATTGTGATGGCGTTCCACGCATCACGTGCGCAGGCCTGCGAACATTTGTCGCACCCGATACATTCATCGAACCGGATCTGAACGGACGGCACATTGTCATGGACGCTGCGGTCGTATCCGTGCATCTTGACCTGCTCGGGCGTCAGATGCGAGATGCAATCCACCGGGCAGACCGACTGACACGGTGTCACCCACTCCCCATGCTTAACATTGTGCCCACCACACCCGGAGCAATTGGCCGGGTCCACCAACGCAATCCAGGCCGGCTTCGCCTTCTTTTGGCCGATCTTATCCGGGTATTGATCGGTATCGACCAGCCCATCGCCGTCTTTGTCCTCGGGGCTGCGGTACAGATCCAGGGTCTTCAGCCGAAGCTTCTCAACGAGCTGCACCCGCTCTTCCGCGAGCGCCTCATAGGTCGAGTGTTTCTCCTTCCATGTTGCGTAACGGTCAAGCCGCAGTAGCCACCCGTAGCCGTTCTGCTTCCAGAACTCCGCCCGCTTCAGCCGATTCGCCTCCAGTTGAGCTTCGAGGGTGGCCTTCTCCTTCGCGCGGGTCTCGAGCGTCTTCAGGTAGTTGTCGGCGCGTCGCTTATCCCGTCTATGGGGAGGGAGATACCCTGGAAGCGCGTGTTCGTGTCTCGTCAGCACATCAGGCACCATCGTGAAGCCCCCTTTGCCACTCCAAGATTCACAGGCTACCCGCTTACCTGGCTCAAGTCAAGCGCTTGCCGCGTCTAGACCCCGTGAAGCTTGAGGCTCTGCACGGCCTGATAGATCGGAACAACTGGGGTGATTGGAGACCAGGGAAGGATGCCGAGTGAGTCATCGACATAGCTCGGGGTTCGCATGCCGTTCAAGACGCAGCTCACGCCTTTCGTGCTGGCCGGGACCCATAGTGCCTTCCGGGACAGGCTCTCGCCTCGTTGCTCCTCGGGGAGGAAGGGATCGATGGCCGCCGAGATCACGTCATGGACGCGCCGGCTCCGGCTCGCCGCCAGCCGGATCATCCTGTTGCCAACGATGGCATTGAGCGGCCGGTTGACCAAGACGGCGATCCCCACGTCAGATGCGGTCTCCAGCGCCGTCTGCCGATTGTCCGGCCCGGTGTTCCGCTCCAGGAGCGCAGCCGCCTCAAATAGGTTCATCGGGAGCTGAAGGATCCGGAAGTGATGGGCCGCCCCACCAGCCTCTCGCGCGGCGGCAAGCATCCGGGCCAGCGACGTCGTCTCCGGATCAGCAGCAGGCGACACGGCCGTGTTCGAAGAGACGCCGTACCATCGGATCGTGCCGGCTGCCACTTGGCCTTCGAAGAAACGAAAGGCCTCTCGCAGCCGCCGGTAGAACTCGTCACGAGCAGACTTCAGGTCGCCGCGCCTTCGCGCCTTGGCGTCTGAGAGGAAGTACTCGGGATTGTGCAGCAGGCAGACATCAAGGGTCTCGATTTGCAGCCGGTTGAGCGACCGTTCGAGCTGCTCGCGCAGGAACTCCGGATGGATGCAGTGCCAGCAGCCGTCCATGTATTTGACCATCTCGGGGAACGGCTGTCCCGCCGCCTCTCGCTTCTGCGCCAGCTCCAGATTCTGCCCCTGAACGTAGCCGATCTTCGAGACGATAATGACCTCCTCGCGCCTGAGCGTTCCGGTGCGCGTGAGCGTGCCGAGGACGGCGCCGACACACCGCTCGCTGCCGCCATCCATGTAGTTGGTCGAGGTGTCGATCAGGTTGCAGCCTTCCAGCAGCGCCTTCTGCAGGGCCTCGCTGTGCTCGGGGGTCTCGTCGTCGATCCGGTACCCGCCAAAGCCCAGCTTGCTGGTGGTCAGGCCTGTCGCCCCGAGCGGCCCATAGCCTGATGGGGCGAAGCGTCTTGCGTAGGCGGCGGTGCCGGCCTCCGTCGCGCTGCCACGCAGGAAGCTCCCGACGGCTGACCGCGTGCCGCCCGCCGAGCGCCGCTCGGGAAGGCTGAGGGTCTCGGCCACCTGCATTGGATCGGTGATCGGGGCCTGGCAGGTGAAGTTGCGACAGACGTAGAGCGCCGCGCGACCGTTGACCAATCCCTTCCCCAACAGCAGAGGGAAGGGGGGTGGATCGCCTTCAGCCGGATCGTAATGCGACACGATCCGGTTTGGGAGATACTGGCGTCCGATCTCTTGGCGCAGCGCCTCAAATCCCGCCTCTCCAGGGGTGCCGATCAAGGCCAGCTCTATCGGCCCCTCCAGGAGGAGATCCACGACGGCAAGGCTCTTGGCGAAGGCGTGCGGATACAGGGCGATCTGTTTGCCGAAGGCCACGATGGCGCGATGCGCCGCGCTCCGCAGGTCCTCTCGGTCCAGGTGGGACGAGAGGCGGGCCAGGGCAGAGGCAGCCACGGCATTGCCGCTTGGGGTGGCCCCATCAGTCCCCTCTTGCCGGCGCAGGATCAACGATTCGTGGTCCCGCGCGGTCGTAAAGAAGGCGCCGCTCGGCTCATCCGCGAAATCGGCCAGTAGGCGCTCGGCCAGCCTAACGGCTTCAAAGAGGTAGCGCGCAGCCCCGCCCGCCTCATAGAGGTCGATCAGCCCTTCAGCGAGGTAGGCATAATCCTCAAGGTAGGCGCCTAGGTGCGCCGAGCCTCTCCGGTAGGTCCGAAGCAGCCGGCCATCCGGTCGGACTAAGGCGGTGAGCAGGAAGTCGGCCGCACGGACGGCGGCGTCGAGGTACCGCCGATCGCCGAGGATGCGAGACCCCTCCGCCATCGAGCCGATCGTCATCCCGTTCCAGGCTGTCAGGATCTTGTCATCCAGGCCGGGTGCAACCCTTTGCCGCCGAGCCTCATAGACCTTGGGGCGCGTCCTGGCGAGGGAGGCCTGAAGCTCTGGGGAGCTGATCCCGAGCTTCACCGCGACCTGTTCGAGCGTGCGCCGGACGTTGGGGATGCTCTTGCTCTCCCAGTTGCCGCTCTCCGTGATGTCGAAGTAAGTGCAGAACCGGCGCGCCTCCTCCTCCCCCAGGATCGCCTCGATCTCAGCAGGCGTCCAGACATAGAACTTCCCCTCCTCTCCCTCGGAGTCGGCGTCTATGGCGGAGTAGAAGCCCCCCTCCGGCGCGGTCATCTCGCGCAGGATGTAGTCGAGGAGTTCGGCCGCGATTCGCCGATAGGACGGGTCGCCGGTCACCTGAAAGGCCTCCAGATAGGTCCTGGTCAGCAGCGCGTTGTCGTAGAGCATCTTCTCAAAGTGGGGGACCAGCCAGCGCTCGTCGGTCGAGTACCGGGCAAATCCGCCACCGATCTGGTCGTAGATCCCACCACGTGCCATGGCGTCGAGTGTCATCCGCACCATATGCAGGCCGTGGGCATCACCGGTGCGCCGGTGGTGGCGCAGCAGGAGCGACAGGCCCGTCGCGGCAGGGAACTTGGGGGCGGGCCCGAATCCGCCATGGACCGGGTCGAAGCTTCCAGCGAAGTGGGCGACGGCTTGCGCAACCTCGGTCTGCCCCACCGGCAAGGGGATGGACGGGCGAGAAGCCTCACGCAAGCGTTCGGTGATCTCGTCCGATTGGGTCCGAAGAGTGTCGGGATGCTCGCGCCAGAACTGCGTAATCCGTTTGAGGATCGTCGGGAATCCTGGGCGGCCTAACCCGTTCCTGGGTGGGAAGTAGGTCCCCGCGAAGAACGGCTGCTGATCGGGGGGGAGGAAGACGGTCATCGGCCACCCGCCCTGCCCCTGGTTCAGGGCCACCGTGGCCGCCATGTAGATCTCGTCGATGTCGGGCCGCTCCTCCCGATCGACCTTGATGCAGACGAAGTTCTCGTTCATCAGCGTGGCGATCTGCTCGTCCTCAAACGACTCATGCTCCATAACATGGCACCAGTGGCAGGCGGAATAGCCGATGCTGAGCAGAATCGGCCGGCTCTCGTCCTTGGCGCGGCGAAGCGCCTCCTCCCCCCACGGGTACCAGTCCACCGGATTATGGGCATGCTGAAGCAGGTACGGGCTGGTCTCATAGATCAGCCTATTAGTGTGCCGCGGCAGCACCTCTTTATCCATTTCATGGGACCCCACATTCATTGCATCCCCTCTGAGCCTGTTCCGCAAATCCCCATTCACCCTTCGATACGCTCAGGGCGAACGGTATGGGCATTAAAAGATTGACGTTTTCCCGTTCGTGCCGAGTCCTTCGACGGTGCTCAGGACAGGCCTGTCGAAGCCTGTGGTGAGCGAGGTCGAACCGCACAACAAGGGGTTTGCAGGACAGGCTCCTCTTGTCTGACCTTAGCTGAGGAGAAGAGGGGTGTCAAGCAGTCGCGGCGCGCGAAAGCCCGATCACCATCAAGCCTTCCGTACCGCCCTCGCTCTCACACGATCGCCAAGTCGTTGGATCGTAGAATTATCACGCAGGCGTGATCTGCTGCCAGACATCTCCACAGTAATCTTACGGCTTGACCTTCTCTGGCGGCTTTGGTAAAGTAATCGGAGCTTCTTTCGATTTTTGCTGGGGAGGCGCGATGTTCACGACAGAGTACGCGTTATGGGCCATTGTGGCCCTATTCTTCCTCCTGGTGTGCGGCATGATCCCCGCGCTCGTGCAGCTTCGGCGAACCGCCAGACAGGCAGAGGATTTTCTCAGGCTAGTTGAGCTCGAATTGCGACCTGCGCTGATCGACCTGAAAGAGGTCATTCGGAGCCTCAATCGTACCTCCGACCAAATTACCGGTGGGATGGAGAAAATGGGCGGGACGCTTGAGACGATTGCTGAAGTGGGGCAGACAGTGCGGGATGCAAATCAATTGGTACAGCACATCGTCTTTCCGAAGCTGATTACTGGCGCTGCCCTTATGACCGGCCTTCGGGTTGGCCTACGAACCCTGCTTGTACGACTTGTGGGAAGGAGGTGATCGACATGAGCGAAGGACGGGGATGCGCCCCTGCTTCTGTGGCCCTCGCGTTTATCGTTGGCGGCGCGCTTGGGGCGAGCCTGGCGCTTCTATTCGCTCCAGAGGGAGGCCGACAGACCCGCACTCGTCTCCGCGATCTCGCGACAGACGCCAAGGATCGAAGCACCGATCTCGTTGATGACGTCAAAGACCGGGTTGAGGATGTGATCGGGGTAGGTAAAGAGATCTTTGAAGAGAAAAAAGCAATTCTCACCGCCGCCTACCAGGCCGGTAAGGAGGCGATGGAGAGAGAACGAGGCAAGCTACAGGAGAGATAACGGCCTGTTGCGGCAACGTGACGGGCGTTCCCGGATCGGAAGGGGGCGCCCGTTTTGCTTTCATGAGCGAGACGCAGGAGCCCGGGGAGCGCCCCCTTAGTTCCTCCTCTTGACAACCTGCATCACCTGATCGAACAGCCGGCCATTGGTTGAGATAGCGTTTCCCCCTCGAATGGTTGGCTGTCCCTCCCAATCCGTGAAGGTCCCTCCCGCTTCCTGTAGGATCGGCAGTAGTGCCGCGCAGTCCCAGATGTTCATCACCGGATCGAGCATCACCTCCGCACGTCCCGTTGCGACCAGAATGTGTCCATAACAATCGCCCCAGCTCCGGTGCATGCGCGTGGCGGCGATCAGATGGCGGAAGGCCGGCTCCCGCCCATGGGGCTCGAAGCTGGCGCCGTCCGTGTAGAGGAGCAACGCCTCTTGTAGGTCGTTCACACCGGAGGCAGCGGCGCGACGTCCGTTCCAGAAGCAGCCCATTCCCCTGCCTGCGGAGACCAGCTCGCCCAGCGCGGGAAAGTTCGCCACCCCAAGGATGACCTCTCCTTCGACCTCTAATCCAAGCAAGACGCCGAAGAGCGGAACGCCGTGGAGGAAAGAGGCGGTTCCGTCAAGCGGGTCGATGATCCAGGTCCAGCCGGAACTGCTCTGCTGCTCGTCGAACTCTTCTCCAAGAATGCCGTGGTCCGGGTAGGCTTGTCGGATCAGCGCCCGGAGCCTCTCCTCGGCTTTGCGATCGGCCACCGTCACGAAGGTGCGATCCGGCTTCCGCTCCGGCGACAGCTCGGTCTGAAAATATTCCATGACGATCTTCCCAGCCTCCCGGGCTGCCTCGACTGCGAAGTCCAGGAGCTTCTGGAGTTGGTCTTTTCTGAGCATGCTCCGCCTCATATCAAACGGTGGGAGCCTTGACAGCAGGCATCACGGGTTGGAGAAGGCTCCGCAGCGCCTCGATGATCAGGATGGCCGCGAGAAGCAGGAGACTTACGCTGACGACCCCATTCAAGATCGCCGGATGCAAAGTGAAACCCTCTTGCAGGACGACTTCATAGGCTTCGCGTGCCTGGATCACAAGGGACCAGACCGTCATGGTCATGACGAAGAGCATCGGGAGCAGGGCGAACCAGATCGGCCGAGCCAACTTTTTTAACCAGACGGTAATCCCCAGAAGGGTCAGGGCCGCCAGGAGTTGATTGCCCGTTCCGAAGAGGATCCAAAAAAGCCTATAGGCTCCTTCACCGGATGTCACGATGAGGAAAAGGGGGAGAGCGACCGTGATCGCTGTCGCGAGCGCCGCCCCCCTCTTCCCGGACCAATCGAATAGCTCTTGAATGATGTAGCGGCCGAGGCGGGTGGCCACATCCAGCGTGTCAAAGATAAAGGTGGAAAAGGCCATGGCCCCGAAGGTCATCGCGAACCGGAGGTGTTCCTGCCCAATGAGGATAGCGAGGAACCTGCCGATGCCGTCTCCATAAATCTTCCCGGGAGTCATTCCCTGGAGCTGAGGTTGGGCAACGATCATGACGGTGGCCAGCGCGATAAAGGCCACGAACCCTTCCAACAGCATCGCACCGTACCCCACCGGTTGGCAGTGGGTCTCCTTCTCGATCTGCTTTGAGGTCGTTCCAGAGCAGACCAGGCCGTGGAAGCCGGAGCAGGCCCCGCAGGCGATGGTGACGAAGAGAAATGGGAACAGGGCTCCGGTCATTCCCGGCGCTCGCCAGGTCTTGAATGCCTCTTGCTGGACCTGAAATCCGCCGAAGAAGATCCCGATGAGGCCGATGAAGAGGGTCAGATAGAGGATAAACCCTCCGAGATATCCCCTCGGCTGGAGGAGGAGCCACATCGGCAGGAGGGAGGCCGCAAAGCAGTAGGCCAAAATTATGATTCCCCAGGTCTTAACATCCAGGATAAGGAGCGTCGAGATCTTTGTGCCAAACCACACGAGGCCCAAGGTCGCCGGTACAAAGATGATCGTCTGGAGCCAGAGGGGTGGGTTAAACCATTTCTGGACTACGCCCATGAACAGGGCCAGGAGGAGGTACATGGTGCTAGCGGCGGCTACCGCCCCACCCGGGTTGAAGGCGAAGACCTCTCCTTCAAACTCTTCCGTCTTGCCCACGAAGGTGCTCGCCGTGATGTCGGTGAAGGCCACGATCACGTAGATCAGGGCAAGCCAGATGAAGAGCATGATGGCGAGCCAAGCCCGCTGTCCCAGGTAGATATGGACGATTTCGGCGATCGACCGGGCGCGGTGCTTGACTGACGCCACTAAGCTGGAGAAGTCATGGACCGCCCCGATGAAGACAGCCCCTAGACCGATCCAGAGAAGACACGGGAGCCACCCGAACATCTGGGCGGCCATAATCGGGCCGGCGATAGGACCTGCCGCAGCGATGGCGCTGAAGTGCTGGCCCATCAGGTAGAAGGGCTTGGTGGGCACATAGTCTACGCCGTCATTTATCTCACACGCCGGGGTGAGGTGTGTGTCGTCCAAACCGTACTGTCTGGCCACAAATCGGCCATACAGTCGATACCCGATCCCGATCCCCACCAACAAGATGATAGCCAGCGACGGGAGGCTCATGAGGCGCCATTCCTCCTCTACTGATTCTCAAAGGGCTTCAACAATGATCAGTCCTCCTCCACGAGGACGAACTCTTCTCTCGTCGCACCGCAGTTCGGGCAGTGGTCTGGCGGCTGGTCACCCTGCTGATGGTGGCCGCAGATGAGGCACTTCCAGATGATGGCCATGACCGTGGTCTCCGCGAACACGTCTCATACGTGCGATACCGAATGCCAGGAGCCGCACACATATTATCACCACCCTTTGCCAGGAGCAACGCAGTTGGCGAGGGGGCTTAGACGCTGCCCGACGGATGTGGTAAACTGAAAATACATTTCACAAGGGGGTCAGATGGAAATCGACACGATACGCGAGGTGGCGCTGCGGGCCGCGAAGGAAGCCGGCGCGATCCTTCGCCAAGGACTGGAGCAGCAGCGGATCATCGAATTCAAGGGCGAGAAGAACCTCGTCACCGACATAGATCGCCGCTCAGAGAAGGCGATCGCCGAGATTGTCCGACGGGAGTTGCCGCATCACAGTGTTGTGTGCGAGGAGGGGACCAGACTTCAGGGCGACTCGGGATACCGCTGGCTCGTCGATCCGTTGGATGGAACCACGAATTACGCCCACGGCTATCCCTGCTTCTCTGTGTCGATCGGTGTGGAAAAAGACGGTGAGCTGATCTTTGGGTTGGTCTACGATCCGAGCCTGGAGGAGCTATTCACGGCCGAGCGAGGTGGAGGGGCGTTTCTGAACGGTAAGCGATTACAGGTCTCGGCTATCCGTACGCTGTCGAACGCCCTGCTGGCCACTGGCTTTCCGAATGACGTCGCGGGCGCCAAGCACAACAATCTGGATTATTTTGTGAGGTTCATGAAGCGAGCTCAGGGCGTTCGCCGCCCCGGCTCCGCAGCCCTCGACCTGTGCTATGTGGCCGCAGGTCGGTTCGATGGCTTCTGGGAGCTGAAGCTGCACCCGTGGGACATGGCAGCCGGCTCGCTGATGGTCACGGAGGCGGGCGGCCAAGTGACCGATCTTCGCGGTGGGCCGCATCGCCTGTCTAACCCCCAGATCGTGGCCAGCAACGGCCTGCTCCATGACGAGATGCTACGCGTGCTGGCCATGGAGAGCTGATCCTGCCACCCGATCCCGCTTTCAATCAACACCCCTTGAGGCGTGCCCATCACCCGTCGCTGCTGCCGGCGCGCCTGGCCCTGTTGACTCCGTGGTTCGCGGGGGTCATTCGTAATGGGTCCACAGATGGATGATCTTGACAGTCTTGATGTCGTCCAGCACCTGGTATACGAGCCGGTGTTGGATGGTGATCCTGCGAGATACGGCGCCGGCAAGGTCTCCAACGAGTCGCTCGTACGGAGGGGGATTCTGATAGGGATTCCGTGCCAGGATTTTGAGAAGGCGCTCCGCCTGCGGTTTAAGTCCGGAACGCGCCAACTTCTTGGCATCACGCCTCGCATGACTGGTGTAGACGAGCTTCCATCTTACCAATCAAGCTCCTCGGAACACTTCTCGACGGGCGTTGTCAAGCCCTTGCGAATCGAGGCGCGCATTCCCGGGATGGAATCCAGGTACAGCGTCTCCTGGATGGCACGCCAGTCGGCTTCCGACACGAGCACTGCCGAATGGCGCTTGCCGGCGATCTGGATGGGTTCATGGGAATCGGCTACATCGTCCAGGAGTGCGTACAGTCTTTTTCGAGCCTCAGTGGCTGTGATGCTGATCATGTAAGTCCCTCCAACGGCCTTCGATATCGTACGTTATACCGTACGATATATTCATCCAGTGGTCAAGCGTTATTCGGCGCCAAGCATAACCTGCGTCTGAAAGCCTATTCAGGCCTGTGAGGATAACCGGGCTTGGCTGGGGCCCGGGATCGGCTGCTTTAGAACCCCCAGGCGGCACAGGGCAAAGTCGTACTTCACGGGATCATCAGGATCGAACGCCCGGAGTCGCTGCGTCACCTCTTTAGCCATTCGCCAGGAGGGCTGCTTGACCCTGGTCAGGCCGAGCTGCCGCGCGATTCGGGCCACGTGCGTGTCGAGCGGGACGATGAGCTTCCCAGGCGACACCGCTGTCCAGATGCCGAAGTCGATTGCATCCCCGCGACGCACCATCCAGCGCAGGAACAGGTTGAGGCGCTTGCAGGCGCTCCCCTGGGCCGGCGAGGGGAAAAAGAAGCGAACGCCAGCCTTTGCCGGGAGTGTGCGCGAGGGGTAAAAGGGAGAGACGTCAAGCGACAGCATCCGCTCAACAAAGCTGTTCAGGGCGGGTTCAATATCGTCGTGAGCGGGATCATATCCCTTGAGAAAGAAGGCCTGAAGCGATCCCTCCGCCGCGATAGCCTGATGGAGCAGATGGCAGAGGAGCGCGAGATCGACACCGGAGTTGAAGCGGTGAACAAAGTGCCGAAAGCGGGCCGGATCGCGCGCAGGATCGAAACGCCGGATAAATTCGGCTGGGCTACCTCCCATCGCGTCGAGCGCGGCCTCGGCGCTGCGGTGGATCTGTTTGACGTTGCCATAGGCAAGGGAGGCGGTCACGAAGGCCGCGATCTCTCGGTCCTCGGGGCTTGCATAATGGTGGGGAATGCTGAGGGCGCTGGTCGAGAGAAAGACAGGTCGACTGTAGCGGTGATATAGCTCATCCAGGAGTTGCTTGAGCTGCGCGTGGGAGCGCACGGCCATGGCGAAGGCTTACTCCTTGTCGTTTAGTTCCTTCGCTTGAAACCCGATGGCATACGGGCAGTGGATCGGCGCTCGCTCGATGGTCCCGTTGGCTTTGTAGTATCCGGCAATCCGGATGTTGTACCCATTAATGCTGCCGGACACGCCGCCGCCCAGTACGTAGTTCCATCGCTGCTGCCTCCCCGAATCGTTAATGGCCACCACAATGGCGACGTTCCCATCTTTGAAGAAATGCTTATCGGCCGCGCTCAGTATCGTGGTCGCCCGGACAGTGCCATACATCGGGTGCGAATGGTAGTCGCCCACGCACTCCCAGCGCGAGGTGCTCCTGACAGCTTCCTCGACCCGTTGACTCCGCATCAGATCGACGTGTACCTCGCGAAACTTCCGGTTCGCCGTCTGGTACGGAACTACGAAATCGACGAGGATTCGTTCGGACATGCTCTGGCCAAGCAGGACCCCGAAGCACTCCTTGCGGTAGACTTCAATGGTCGAGACCAACAGTCCGACAAAGGCATTCTCGCTAAGGTATAGCTCCATAGCCTTCAACCGCCATCGATACGACCTGAAAAGGGCAAGCTCAGCTTCGCTACGATGAGGCGATGTGATAATGAGGCGCCGTGACTGGTGCGAAGCGTATCGCTATCGGTTTCGTCTCGGATGATCGTTCGTGAAGATGCGTTCGCGTGGAGGAGAAACCGGTTAAAGTCCCTCGCTGGAGAACATCGGTTCACTTGCGCCAAGGCAATCCTATCAACCGCAAACTCGCCAGGCGCACAACAAAGATAACCCGCCTCTTGGAGGGAGGCAAGCCTAAAAAAACGGCAACCTTGCCCAGTCAACAGCGTGGGAGGGAAAAAGAGAAACTGCCTGAAGGCGCAAGTGTTATCTAAATAGATACGTCTTATTTCTCTCACTCCGCCTTCGATCTGTCACCATAGCCTAGCCAGAAGGCTAATTACTCCAAGTATTTCAGTATGTTATAGCCATTTTCCACTCTTGATGCATCGGACTGCGATTTGGCAGGCTCTCTGATGGTCTGGGAAGTCCAGGAGCTTAGTAGCGATTACTGAGTCGTGTTGGGGGGGGGGGAAAAGAAAAGGGGGGGGGAGGGGGGGGGGAGCCTCACATGGTCACGAGGCCATTCTCTGTGGGATTACAGAGAAGGCTTAGCCCTCCATCGGCTTCTCATAAATGTGACGATTCCAGGAAGTAGCGAAAGCCCAATGACGAGGGCGATGACAACCTGGATGTACCTGTCAATATTCGGGATGGTCTTACCAAGGAAGTAGCCAAGGGACGTCAGGCTCACGACCCACCCAACCCCTCCCATCACATTATAGAGGACGAATCGTCCGTACTCCATTCGGCCTACTCCGGCCACCACCGGAGCAAAGGTGCGGACGATCGGCATGAACCGGGCGATGATGATGGTGATCCCGCCGTACCGATCGTAAAACTCTTTGGTCGTGGTGAGGTGCTTCTTATGGAAAAACAGCGAGTTTTCGCGGGTGAATATTCTCGGTCCGGTGCTCGCCCCGATGGTGTAGCCGACGGTATCCCCGACAATCGCGGCCAGACTGACGAAGAGAAAGAGACTCCACAAGTCCAGGTGCCCGCTGGCGGCGAACAGCCCTGCCGTGACAAGGAGGGAATCCCCTGGAAGGAAGAAGCCGACAAAAAGGCCGGTCTCCACGAAGACGATGGCGATCAGCGCCGTAAGGCCGCCGATCCGAACCAGGGCCTCCACATCATACGCTCTGTGAAAGAGATCCCACAGCCACTCCATCTCTCTCCTCCACCGTGATCAGTCGGTAACGGCGCCCTCCGACGCTGACGAAACCGTGCGGGCGTACTTGGCCATGACGCCGTTCTTGTACCGGGGGGCAGGCGGCTTCCACTTTCGGAGTCGCCGCTTGAACTCGGCGGCCGACAGCTCCACGTCGAGCCGCCGCTTCCTGATGTCCAAGACCACGATGTCGCCGTTACGCAGCGCCGCGATCGGTCCACCCACGGCCGCTTCCGGGGCAATGTGGCCAACCATCAGGCCATGCGTCGCGCCCGAAAAGCGCCCATCGGTCATCAGCGCTACTGAGTCCAGGAGTCCCGCGCCGGCAAGAGCTCCGGTGACGCCAAGCATCTCGCGCATTCCGGGCCCGCCCTTGGGCCCCTCGTAGCGAATCACGATCACGTCGCCCGCCTTGATCTTCCCAGCCTTGACGGCGGTGAAGGTATCCTCTTCTCGGTTAAAGACCCGCGCCGGGCCACGATGGACCATCCGCTCGTGACCGGCAACCTTCGCCACACACCCCTCCGGCGCAAGATTACCCTTGAGGATCACCATGCCCCCGGTCGGCTTGAGCGGCCGATTGAGCGGCCGGATCACCTCCTGCTGCGGGGTCTCGCGGGCACCCCGCGCTTCCTCGCCGATCGTCTTGCCGGTGACCGTCAGCTCGTCAGCGTGCAGGAGACCCGCATCAAGGAGACGTTTGGCCACCACCGTCATACCACCAGCCCGGTGCATGTCCGGAGCGGTGAAGCGCCCCCACGGCTTCAGGTCGGCCAGGAGCGGGATCTTTCTCGATATTCGATCGAAATCGCCCAGTGATAGCTTGACACCGGCCACCCTGGCCAAAGCGAGCAGGTGGAGCACGGCGTTGGTGGATCCCCCGGTGGCCATCACCCCGGCGATGGCGTTCAGAAAGGCATTGCGGGTGAGGATCGCTTTCGGGGTCACGCCGCGCCGCAAGACCTCCATCACCAGTCTCCCGCACTCGAACGCCACGTCCTCCTTCCCTGCACCTGTCGCCGGGACACCATTCCACCCCATCGGCGAGATGCCAATCATCTCAAAGGCGGTGGACATGGTGTTAGCGGTGAACTGGCCGCCGCAGGCGCCGGCGCCCGGGCAGGCATGGCCCTCGATGGCGCAAAGCTCCTCAGCCGACATCTTGCTCGCATTGAAAGCGCCCACAGCCTCAAAGACATCCTGGATCGTGAGGTGGCGGCCCTCGTACTCGCCGAATTCGGTGGAGCCGCTATAGAGCATGAGTCCCGGGATATTCAGGCGGGTCAGGGCCATGACCGTACCCGGGATCGTCTTGTCGCAGCCGGAGATGGCGACAAGGGCGTCAAAGAGGTGACCTCTGGCGACCAGTTCGATCGAGTCGGCCACGACCTCCCGGCTCACCAGGGACGTCTTCATCCCTTCGGTGCCCATGGCGACGCCATCGGAGATCGCAATCGTGTTGTACTCGATCGGCGTCCCGCCGGCGGCCCGAATGCCTGCCTTGACTCGCTCGGCCAGCGTCCGGTGGTTAAAGTTGCAGGGCATGACCTCGATCCAGCAATGGGCCACGCCGACGAGCGGTCGAGCCAGGTCCTCATCCTTGAAACCGATGGCCTTGAGCATCGCCCTTGCCGGCGCGCGGTCCGGACCATCGAGTAAGGTGCGGCTTTTATGCCTTGGATCGAAGGTCATCGCTTCCTCCTACTGTGTATGAGAGCCGCCCGCATTCAAGCCAGCTCCACCTCATCGCACTAAAGCTGCGACATTATAGGAGAGAATCTTCTTCGGCACAAGTACGGGCTGGCTCGGTCAGCATCGTCCCTGCATACCCTTCTCCCTGCGCCGGGGTCAACTCTGCCAGCAGGGCATCAGCAGCCGCTTCGCCACTACGAATCGCGTCGGGGACGCCGACGCCGCGGTACGCGTTGCCGGCCAGTTTGAGGGTTGGCCACCGGCGAAGCTGACGTTCCAGCGTTGCCAGCCGAGCCAGGTGTCCCACATGGTACTGCGGCATCGACCGAGGGTGCCGTACCAGGTGACTCCACAACGGAGCAGATTCAATCCCCAGGAGATCCTTCAGGTCGTGGCGAACCGCGGTAAGCAGCCGCTCGTCATCCCATTCGAACGGCTCGGGCTGGAGTGCCCCGCCCGCGAAGGCGCGCAGCAGGGCGTGGCCCGACGGCGCGCGATTGGCGAACTTCACGCTGCTAAAAGAGCAGGCGATGATGGTGCGCCCCTCGCAGGCCGGCACAACAAATCCAAACCCATCGAGCGGATGGGGGATCGCCTCCTTCCGATAGGCGAGGCTGATCGTGACCGAGGAGGCGTAGGGGATGGCCTCCAGCTCTCGGGCGAGGTCGCCGTCAAGGTCATGAGTCAGTACCGCGGCCTGGAAGGCGGGGACGGCGAGGATGACCCCATCGGCCTCGATGTCAGTGCCATCCTTCAGCCGGATGGTCCAGCATTTCTCCTCCCGCGCGATTCCGGCGACCGTGCAGCCAAGCCGCACTGTGCCTGCCGGCAACCGCCTCACCAGGGTATCGACAAGCGCTTGCAGTCCATTGTCCAGCGTGGCAAACAGACTATACCGCGGGCCACTGTCGGCCTGGGCTTGACCTTTACCAGAGACGGTCAACTGTCTCCGTCGCAGGGCGAGGATGAGGCTGCGATGCTGTGCTTCCATTTGCAGGAACTGCGGGAAGGTGGCCTGCAGGCTCAACTGCTCCGGGTCGGCCGAGTAAATGCCTCCAATCATCGGTTGAGCCAGCCGTTCGAGTGCTTCCGTTCCCAGACGACGCCGAACGAACGACGCAAGACTTTCGTCGGAACTTGGCTGCCCACGGGGCAAGACCAGGTCCAAGGCAATTCTCGCTTTGCCGCGCCAGGTGAGCAGCCCCGATCGCAAAAACGGCCAGAATCGCGTCGGCGCCAGCAAGGTGAACCCTTCGGGCAGAGGATGAAGCGTCCTGCCTAGGGCGACAAACGTCCGGCGATGGATCTCGCTGGTCCCGATGATCCGATCGCTCAGGTCGAGGCGCCTGAGGAGATCCACTGCCCACGGCTTGTCAGTGAATAAGGTGTCCGGCCCCGATTCGAGGAGGAAGCCGTCCCGACACGTCGTGCCGATCACGCCGCCGGGGCGCGAGTCTGCCTCCAGGAGCAGCACCTCGCAGGGCGCCCGTTCACTGCTATGCCGCTCCTGTAGCCGGTATGCAGCGGCGAGGCCCGCGATGCCGCCCCCGACCACCACGATACGCTTCAGGTTGTTACCCGAATCTATCCCCATCCCCTGCTGTCCAAAACGTATGATCCGTACTCGAAAAGGGTCATCTAACCCTGGTTCACGCGCTGCCGCACCAGATCTGCCAGCGCCCGGATGTACAGCGGATGATCGTTCACCGCGTTGGCCCGTTTGAGAACGAGCCCCAGCGCATCAGCCTCCGCCTTCGCTTCTATGTCCAGATCGAACAGCACCTCGACGTGATCGCACACAAATCCGATGGGGGCCAGCACCACCGATCGGTACCCCTCGGCCTTGAGCTTCCGCAGGGCATCGCTCACATCAGGCGTCAGCCACGGCTGTCGTGGATCGCCGCTGCGGCTCTGATAGGCGAGTGACCAGTCCGGGTGCCCTAATACTTCCGCCACGAGTCGGCACGATTCATGTAATTGCTGAACGTATGGCGACGATGCGGCCATGGCGGTTGGAATGCTATGGGCCGTAAAGAGCAGCCATGTGCTGCGCCTGTCCCCGCATGCTTTAAGCGGGGAACGGAGATCAGGCGGGATCTCTTGCAGTTGCAGGCTGATCTGCTCGGCCACGGCTGCGATGAAATCCGGGTGATTGTAGCAGGGCTGGGCGAAGTCCACGTGCGGCGCCCTGGGCCCCGCAGCTAACAGTGCGTCGGTGACCGCCCTCACCGATTTCTCCCAACTCGCTGCCCCGGAATCGTGCGCGGCCATGATGAGCCCGACAGCGCGGTTCACGTGATCGCGGATCATCTGTTCGACCGTCTCGCTGGTCATGGGGTGCCAGTATCGCATCCCCACGTACACGGGAAGTCTCGGCCCCTCCCGCTCCAGCAGCGCCGCCAAGCTCTTTGCCTGCCGGAAGGTCAGATCAGTGATCGGTGACCGACCGCCAAGCTGTTCGTAGTGCCGAGCGACCTCTTCCAGGCGTCCCGGTGGCACCGGCATGCCCCGAAGCACATTGCTCAGAAATGGACGGACCTCCTCAGACTTTGTAGGGCCTCCAAAGGCGATCAACAGGACGGCGTCGAATGGTGGAGCCACGTCATCTCGCCGTCTCTTCGTGAACATAGTCGATAAGCGCGCGCAGGTGGTCCACGGGGGTTTGTGGCAACACCCCATGACCGAGGTTGAAGATGTGGCCCGGGCGTTTTGCGGCACGCCCAAGAACCCGGCCGGCCTGGCGGCGAATCTCATCAGGCTCGGCAAGGAGCACCATCGGGTCCAGGTTGCCCTGTACTCCGACCTCATGCCCGAGATGCGACCAAGCCTCGCCCAGGTCTACACGCCAATCCAGTCCGATGACATTCCCGCCGGCCTCCCGTATCAGTGAGAGCAGCGTGGCTGTGTCGGTCCCAAAGTGAATGACCGGCACGCCCGGCGTCAGATTTGCGATGACGCGCTTCGTGTGGGGCAGGACAAACTCGCGGTAGTCATCCGGGCCGAGACAGCCGACCCAGCTATCGAACAATTGTACCACCTGGGCCCCCGCGGCGATCTGGCCGTTCAGGTAGCCGGATACGACTGCCGACAGCCGTTCCATCAGAGCATGCCAGGCCCCAGGGTCGCGGTACATGAGCGTCTTGGTGTGTTGATACTGACGCGACCCGCGCCCCTCGATCAGGTACGAGGCCAGGGTAAACGGCGCCCCGGCGAACCCGATGAGGGGAATGTTCGGCGGAAGGGCCGCCCGCGCCAGCCGCACCGCTTCGAAGAGGAACGACAGCGATTCCTGCACATCGACCGGCTGCAGCCTTTTTAGGTCAGCCCCGGATCTCACCGGGTCGTGGATGACCGGACCGTCCCCCTTGGTGAACTCGAGTCCAACTCCCATCGGTTCCACCACCAAGAGGATGTCCCCGAAGATGATCGCCGCATCCACCCCGAGTCGCTCGACTGCCGTGACCGCGACCTCAGCCGCCAGATCCGGCCGGTGACACAGCTCCAGAAACGAGAGCTTGCCCCGAATCTCCCGGTACTCCGGCATGTAGCGCCCGGCCTGCCGCATGATCCAGATCGGCGTATAGGGGGCCGGCTCCAGGCGGCAGGCTTTCAGAAATGGACTCTCCCGTAACAACGCTGCGTCTCGGTCCTCCCGCACCTCGCATCCCCGCTTAGAGCCTGCGGGGACAGGCCCCGCACCCCGCATCGCTCTTGCTTGCTTGATCCGTCGCAGCACGTGCGCATGGCGCGCGACAGTGAGGACCAGGGGCCCCATCTTCGGATGCTCCGGCTCCAGGTCTACAACCAGGCCATGCTCGCGCAGGGCTCTGCTGCAGGTGGGGCCAATCGACGCGACGACCGTGTCCCGGAGTCCTGCCCGCAGCGACTCCTCTAGGCCCTCATCTGCTGCGACCTGCAGCAGATGATCCACCTGCACCGCGGTGGTAAAGAGGACCAGATCGACCTCTCGCAGGGTGATGGCCTTGATTGCGCGCCGCAGAGGGCCACAGTCCTCCGGCAATGCCCATCGGTAGACGGAGACCCGCATCACGGAGGCCCCTCGCGCCGTAAGTCCTGCAACCAGCTCCTGGTTGCTCCGCCCGTACTCCTGCACCGCCACCCGCCGACCTTGCAGGGGGATCGCTGCGTCGTCGATAGCGCTCAGGATTTCACGCCAGGTGTTCGGTTCCGGGACAGCCAGCGTAATCGGGACGCCCAGATCGCGCAGCACTGCCTGGGGTTTTGAACCGCGGACAATGATCGGGATTCGGCTCAAAGCCGCAAGGATCTCCGCGCGCGGGTAGGCGCCTTCAACTGCGGCGAGCAGGGCGCTGATGCCAACGCCGGTCAGCAGCACGACCAGGTCGATCCGCCCGGCCAATAACTCTCGCGCGAACTCTAACGCCTCCCGGTTTTCTGCCAGCGGGATTTCGCGTACGGCAGGCGCGGAGATCGGGGTCCCGCCTTGGCGGCTGATCAGGTCAGCCATGGCGGTGGCCAGGCGACTTTCAAAGAAGACCACTTTGAGGCCTGTCAAGCCCGTCACTGGCGGAGCGGCAATCTGGTTCATGGCTCAAAGCCTCTTCGGGGGCGCCGAGACGAAGTGTTTTTGCATACGTTCTGCACAACCATAGAATTAACCTGTAGTATACGGTCGGCGGCCCAAAAGTGCCAGAGCAAAAGATGATGCCAGATGAGTCCTTGACCCGATCAGAGGGTGGGATTAAATAGATATCAGCAATGGGGCTATGCGCTTGACACAGTTGACTCCAGATTCGGTAGTAAGACGAGGCTAGGACCGCAACATCTTGGGGTTACTGGTGTCAAGCGCATAGCCCTAATCGGCAAAATGACTTTAATGCCTTGTCCCAATGACGCGCACGCCAATAATCACGCTTGACGTTAGTCACGGCGTGCGTTACTATCACGCTCGTGATCAAGACGTTCAAGTGCGCCGACACGCAAGCTCTTTCGAAGGGCGAGCAGGTCAAGCGGTTCGTGAACATCGCGGCCGTCGCGCGACGCAAGCTGCGGCAGTTGGAGATCGCGGACCGATTGGACGATCTTCGGGTACCGCCCGGTAATCGACTGGAAGCGCTGAAAGGCGATCGCGCGAGGCGGCATAGCATTCGTGTGAACGATCAGTTCCGCGTGTGCTTTCGTTGGACGGATGCAGGCGCTGAAGACGTCGAAATCGTGGACTATCACTGACGGAGAATGATGATGCGTAAGCTCAAGCCCGTAACGCCGGGCGAACTGTTACTGGAAGAATTTCTGAGGCCGATGGGGATCAGCCAGTACCGGCTGGCGAAGGAGATCGGTGTGCCAGCGCAGCGTATCGGCGACATCGTGGCTGGCAAACGTGCCATTACTGCTGACACCGACTTGCGCCTGTGCCGCTTCTTCGGCCTTTCTAACGGATACTGGCTGCGTGCCCAGGCAGCACATGACACGGAGGTTGCGGAACGTGCTTTCGGCGCTAAGCTGGCGAAGATCAAACCGTGGGCGAGTGTTGAGGCTCATAGAAATCGCACCCTAACCCACGCGTGAATACGGATCCTTCGCAAGCAGGATTCGACCGCGTGTTCGAGGCCGAAGGGGGAAGCGTTATTGACGGATGGTGATCCAAGCAACAGAGAAAGTAGGCGCCGGTGCCTTCGATCAACTCGATCCGCCTGATCCGGAACTCTATCTCGACTGCATCCACTGCGGGTTCTGCCTGCCGACCTGTCCTACTTACCTTGTCCTCGGTAACGAGGTGGATAGCCCGCGAGGACGGCTCTACCTCATCCGGACCGCCTCGGAAGGAAAGATCGGCGCCTCCGACAGCTTCGTCAAGCACATGGACCTCTGCCTCCTCTGCCGGGCCTGCGAGACGGCCTGCCCTTCGGGCGTGAAGTTTGGCTTCCTGATGGAGGCGGCCAGGGGCCAGATCGCGCGGCGCTATCAGCACCCCACTGCCGAGCGGCGTTTCCGCGATTTCATTCTGCACACCTTCACCGATCTCGGTCGCCTACGGACCATCACCAGCCTCCTTCGGTTGTATCAGAGGTCGGGCCTGCAGCGGCTCATCAGGGCTTCAGGGCTCTTAAGCTTCTTTGGCCGTCTGGGCCAGATGGAGGCCCTTCTCCCCGAGATCGCAGACCCTCGCCTGGGTGAGCTCCCCGAGGTCACACCAGCCAAAGGTCAGAGGCGTGGGCGGGTTGGGCTCCTGCTCGGCTGCGTCCAACGGTTCTTCTTCGCCCACGTGAATGCTGCCACGGTCCGGGTTCTGAGCGAGAATGGCTACGAGGTGGTGGTGCCAAGGGACCAAGGGTGCTGCGGCTCGCTCTGTGTCCACGAAGGCGAGCGGGAACGGGGAAAACTGCTGGCCAAGCAAACCATCGACGTCTTCGAGCGGGTGGGCGTGGATCTCATTGCAGTAAACGCGGCGGGGTGCGGCTCGGTTATGAAGGAGTATTGGGGGCTGTTCCAAGCTGACCCAGCCTACGCCAAGCGGGCTGAAGCCTTCAGCAAGAAGGTGCGGGATGTCTCAGAGCTTCTGGCTGGGCTCCCGTTATGCGGTAAGCTCCAGCCGCTGAACCTGACCGTCACCTATCACGACGCCGGCCACCTGGCGCACGGCCAGAAGATTCGTCAGGAGCCGAGGCGACTGCTGAAGACGATCCCTGGGCTCCGATTTGTCGAGCTGAAAGAATCCGACTTCTGCTGCGGGAGCGCCGGGATCTACAATCTCCTTCATCCCGACGTGGCTCAGCAGTTGCTGGATCGGAAGATCGAGCGGATCAGGGAGACGGGGGCCGACGTGGTAGTCAGCGGCAACCCTGGCTGCTCGCTTCAGATCGAGAAGGGTCTCAAGGAGCGAGGACTTCAGATCCGGGTTCTGCACCCCGTTGAGCTTTTGGACTGGTCTTACCGGGGCAGGATGCTCTAGGTTCAGATAAACTCCGCGATGGAGGATTGCCCTCACATCCGTGCAGACTACGCCCCGACAAGATTGCCCGATCATCTCCACGTGAGAAAGATCTCTAGGCCGCGCGGTGAAGCCTGGGTGTAGATCGGCTCGATGGCCTCCAGGAATCGCTCTTCACCCCGCCAAAAGGGGAAGCTTCCCAGCCGCTTGAGCAACGCCGCCGGCACAGACGGTACTCGGACCTCGCCAAACAGGTCCTCAGGCAGGCTGCTACCGCACCAAAAGCTGGAGATGTCTGCAGCAAGCGGCTCTGGTGGCAGGGGGACTTTTGCTTCCATTTCGGTGGGGGTGGATTTTCTCCGGGTTTCCATTTTGGTGGTTTTTCCGCCGGCACCGCCTAAGAACCCGATCAGCTCCTCTCGGCTCTTGCCGCGCAGCCTGAAGATGACAAATGGGTCGCGGTTGAACTCCTCACCCAACAGATAATAGACCGCCGCGATATGTTTACAGGGATTCGACCAGTCCGGGCAGGAACAGTCCGTACTCAGATCTTGAAGCTGTTCGGGGAAGAGCGACAGCCCCACGCCCTTGAACGCCCGCTCGATATCTTGGGGCATCTCGCCGGCCAGGAGTTTGGCCGCAAAGATGGCCTGATGAGACAGCGCCTTGATCAACTTCTGCCAGTTGGCTGCCGATAGCGCCTTGACCCGGATCGTGATGTCGTAAGGCGTGACCCGGGATCCCTGAACCTTCGCCTTGACCGTCCCCTTGTCAATATCGATGGAGAGGACCTGGCCCTGACGGGCGTAGGAGCGACCCCGGCCCAACCGTGCGCCGATCTGGAAACTCTCCAGCACAGCAATCCATCGCTTGGCCCACCAGCTTTCCCCGAACGCGCCGCGTTGGGAGTGAGCCTTGATCCCGCCCTTGGCTTCCCGCGGGCGTGAAGGTGGGAAGTACTCATAGTCGTGATACCGTCGCCAGGCCATAGCTATTCCTCTATCGCTTCTTTTCTCAGCGTGAAGAGGTCCTTCAGTGCAGCAGTCGAAAGCTCGGTCAGCCAGCCCTCGCCCGTCCCGACTACCCCCTCAGCGATCTCCTGCTTGCGCTCGATCATCTCGTCGATCTTCTCTTCCAGGGTTCCCACACAGAGGAACTTGTGGACCTGAACGTTTTTAGTCTGGCCGATGCGAAAGACGCGGTCGGTTGCCTGGTTCTCCACGGCCGGGTTCCACCAGCGGTCGAAGTGGAAGACGTGGTTGGCGCGTGTCAGGTTCAAGCCGACGCCGCCGGCCTTCAGGGACAGGAGAAAGATCTGCGGGCTGTCACCGCCGGCCTGGAAGCGCTCGACCATGCGGTCTCGCTGCGGCTTTGGGACCCCTCCATGCAGGAAGAGCACCTCGCGCCCGAACACCTCCTGCAGATGCCGCCGGAGGATGTCGCCCATCTCGGCGAACTGCGAGAATACCAGCGCGCGGTCCCCGACTTGGATGAGCTCCTCCAGCATCTCGGTCAAACGGGCTAACTTACCCGAGCGTCCGGGGATCGCGGAGTTGTCGCCCAGCAACTGCGCCGGGTGGTTGCAGACCTGCTTGAGCTTCGACAGCGTCGCCAACACCACACCCTTGCGCTGGATACCCCGGGAAGAGTCCAGCTTGGAGGTGGCGTCTTTGACCACAGCGGCGTAGAGCGACGCCTGCTCTCTGGTCAGCGTGCAGAAGACCTTCATCTCCATCTTTTCGGGCAGATCGGTGATGATGGTCTTATCGGTCTTGAGCCTCCGCAGGATGAACGGTCCGGTCAGGCATTTCAGCCGCTTCACGGCCTCCTGGTCGCGGTTGGCCTGGATGGGGACGAAGAACGTCCGCTTGAACTCGCTCTGCGTACCGAGGAAGCCCGGGTTGAGGAACTCGATGATGGACCACAGATCGCCGATGTTGTTCTCGACAGGGGTGCCGGTGAGCGCAATGCGATAGCCTGCCTTGAGCGCCCGCGCGGCCTTCGCCTGTTTGGTCTCCGGGTTCTTGATGTTTTGCGCCTCGTCGAGGATCACGCCGGACCAGCGCACCGCTTTCAGGGTCTCGAAATCCCGGTGCAGGAGCGCGTAGCTGGAGATGACTATGGCCTGCTTTTGCGCTTCCGCCTGTAGCGCAACGCCCTTCGTTCTGGCAATGCCGTGGTGGACCATGACGGGCAGGTCGGGCGTGAAGCCGGCGGCTTCTTTCTGCCAGTTGCCGACAACAGACGTCGGGCAGACCAGCAGCACCGGCCGTTTGCCGTCTGCTTCCCAGTCCCGTTGAATCAGTGCCAGCGCCATAATGGTCTTGCCGAGTCCCATATCGTCTGCCAGACACGCGCCTAGCCCCCAGCGCCGTAGAAAAGCCAGCCATGAATAGCCACGCACCTGGTACGGACGCAGCGTTCCCTGGAACCCGTCCGGCGCAGGCAGCGCTTCACACGCGGCGCGTCCATCCAATGAGGCCAGAAGGTCGGCCATCCAGCCTGTAGCGGTGACGCCCTCGAAAGCGATACCGCCCGGCGCCTTCCCCGCACCCAAGGCCATCCTGACAATCTCGCGCGCGGTGGCGTGATCTGCGGCCTTTCTCCAAAAAGCAAGCGCTGCCTGGATCTCCTCGGCGTTCATCTGTACCCACTGGCCGCGCACCTTGACCAGAGGCTGCTTGAGGCGCGCCAGGGCTTCGAGTTCTTCGAAGGTGAGCCGCTCGCCACCCATGGCCATGTGCCAGTCGAACCGGACAATCGAATCAAGGGACAGCCCACCGCCTCCTTGCATCTTGGGGCTCTTCACATGAGCGCTGGCGGTCAGGCGCAGCTTTGTTCCCTTACGCGTCCACCATGCCGGCAGCAGGACGCCAACACCCGCCTGTTCCAGCACCGCCGCTGTGTTGATAAGGAATCCATGGGCGCCGGTTGCATCCAGTTTGTAACCGCCCGGGGCGGCTGTCTTCAGACTGGCCTCGATGTGTGAGGAGATCCCCGACACATGGCCCAGGGACGACAGCAGATATTCCCGAGGCTTGAACCCGCCACCTTTAAGAATCGACGCCTTAGGCCCCTTGGCGTTCCAGGCGTTTTTCGCCGGGATGAGCAGGCTGGGATCGTCAGCAGCCTGCAGCAGATAACGGACATACCACGCACCGCTATCATCTCCGTCGCCACCTGTCCCCGACTCCGATCGGGGATCGGGTTCCTCCAGGCGGAAGCAGAGCCGGAACGGGGTGGCCGTAGAGACGGCGATCGGGTGTTGCCATTCGCGAACCTGAGCGGCAAACTGCGCCAGCGCCGCCGCGTCGCCCTCCATAATCCCATCAGGGGACCGCAGGGCGTACAGCCACTGATCGTGAACGCTGTCGAAGCCTGTCCTGAGCCCGGTCGAAGGGCCTGTCCTGAGTGGTTCGACCCGGCTCACCACAGGCCCAGCCGAAGGGGTGGACGCCTGCTTCTTGCGCCCCAGTCCTGACTTGATCGCTGAGGGCTGCGTCAGGAGCGCAGGCTTGTCCCCGCATGCTTGAAGTGGGGAGCGGACGAGGTGATCAACAATCCCATCGATGAAGTCGCAGAGCACAGATCGTGAAGGCGTCTGTGGCGGCAAGCTGCTCTCACGAGTCAACGCCCGGCAGATGTGAGGCATAGCCTTGGCGAGAGCGACCAGTCGGTCGGCATCTGATCCGGCAAAGACCGGCCCCCAGCGGGCGCGATAGGCTCCAGCGTCGTCGATCACTCCGGGAAGAAATTGCTGTCGGGCCACGAGCGCTGCGGCGAAGCGCATGACCGTCGCCAAAAATGCTAGATCACCTCCGACGACCACGCCCGGCGCCAACGTCTGCTTGCCCACGCAGGCGCATAGAGCCTCGACGGTCTGTTCGGCAGAAAGAGGAAGCGCTGTCACCGTCCAGGGTGTCAGGATGGGTTTGGCGCGGGACTTCGGCGGCTCAGCGATCAAGGGGCTGGATGCAACCGGCTGTTTGTCCATGGTAGGCATCCAGGCGATCACGGTCTCGATCTGTTTTTTGCCTGTCCTGAGTGGTTCGACACCGCTCACCACAGGCCTAGCCGAAGGATCGGCTGCGAAACTGAATCCCGCTTCCCTCAGGGCCGCCGATAGCCCCTTGGCCTTGGAATCATGGGGAAGAGATGGGGGGTGGGAGACCTCCGGCTTTCGACCGCGCCGCCTACTGGGAAGAACAGCCTCCGATTGTGCAAACGTTTCGCCCCAGAGAAGGACTCGGCCATCATAGACTCCGGAATGCAAGACGATCATCTTCCGATTCCCTCTTCAGTCGATTTTCAAAATCTCGAGAAGCAATCTCGCCTTTCGCACTGAGATTGCCGCCCGCCCGCGCACCCTCCTGCCTGTGCGTGAACGTACGCAGACAGGTCGGGTGTCGTAATGACAAATAAATGAACGGGTTGCGCCATAAATCTATTTTTGGAGTTAACGCGTTGCTGACCGGCGGTCAGGTTAGCGCAGGCGGGGGAGAAAGGCGAAGCATTTCCAACCCGCCGGAGCTAGGCCGCTGTCAGGTCGAGTGGCTTATTAGCTGGCGAGCCTGTCATGCTCAGCGTGGGTGCCGATCCAGAACCAGATGAGCCCATCGGAGGCCTCGACCGCAACCGCCCGGTAATGTAGGCCAACGCGCGCCGCCCGGAAACGGCCGACCTTCTTGAAATGGAGCGACGGGTGCGTGGGGTCCGTCTTCAACAGGCCGAATGACTTGTCGGCGAGTTCCCGGATGGAAGCCGGCAGAGCGCGATAACAAGACCAGAAGTCCGGTGAGACATGGTGATTCACAGCTTGGTGGACTTGCCGGCCTCATGGTCACGCAGGGCGCGGTCGGCCAGGGCGTCGAGCCTGCCCGCCTTCACGTCCGCCTCGAACTGACGATCCCATGCCTCAGCGTCAAATGCGGCAAACCACTGCCGGAACTTCGCGATCTCCTCGGCCGAGAACTCCTGCACTTCCCGCTCGACCTTCTCCACTTTTTCCATTCGCTACCTCCCCCTACGACTCAGCATACCACCTGGTCCGTTCATCCATCTTAGACGGCTAACGGATATTAGTCGACATTCTTGGACGGACTCTATGATATTGATGCGTGACATGCGACACGATACCCATGACACACCCCTTGGAATACCTTTGACAACAACGCCTGCACAGGAACCAACTGGATGATAACCAACAACTCAGGCGCGGGCAAGTCGCCCCTTTCAACCCAGATCCCCGCTGGCCAGCGGGGCACCTTGAAAGGTTGTACCGCTCATTTTCACACAACCCCATCGCGGTGCAGCTCTGCAATAGCACTATCATCCAGCGCAAGCAGACGAGCGAGAATCGCGTCGGTGTGCTCGCTCAGCAGCGGGGGCGGCAGGCGCATCTCGGCTGGGGTTGCGGAGAGGTTGAGCGGCGTGCCGGCCAACTGTACGGTCCCTAACGTTGGGTGCGGCATCTGGACGAGCATCCCTCGCGCACCCGTCTGCGGGTCCGCGAAGACCTTGTCGATCGCGTTGACCGGTCCGGCCGGTACATCGGCCTCGGCGCACAGTTGCAGCCACTCGGCAACCGTCTTGCTGCTGAGCAGACTATACAGTAGGGGGATCAACGTCTCTCGGTGGGCAACGCGCTGCGGATTAGTCGCAAAGCGCGCATCCTGTGCCCATGTGGCGACACCCGCCGCGGTGCAGAACCGCTGCCACTGCTCATCGTTGCCGATGGCCAGGATCAGGTAGTCATCCGCCGCTTGGAACGCTTCGTACGGCACGATGCTCTTGTGCGCGTTGCCCCAACGCCCGGGTATCTCGCCAGAGCAGAGGTAGTTGCTCGCCACGTTTGCCAGTACCGCGATCTGCGAATCGTAGAGCGCGATGTCAAGATGCTGTCCAACGCCCGTTCGCTCCCGGGCAAAAAGAGCGGAAAGGACAGCGCTGGACGCGAACAGGCCGGCGGCCACGTCCGCGATGGCCACCCCGACCTTCATGGGCGGGCCGTCGGGCTCGCCGGTGATCGACATCAGACCGCTGCGACCCTGAATCAGAAAGTCGTAGCTCCCCAACTCGCGGTCGGGGCCGGTATGCCCGAACCCGCTGATAGAGCAGTACACGAGGCGCGGGTTGATGGCCTTCAGATCCGCGTAACCCAGACCGAGTTTGTCCAGGACGCCGACACGAAAGTTCTCGATGAGCACATCGCTGCCTCGCGCAAGTTCACGGGCAAGGGCAAGACCGCGTTCGTGTTTGAAGTTGAGCGTGAGGCTCTGCTTATTCCGGTTGCAGCACAGGTAATAGGCCGACTCCCCGCTAAAAAACGGCGGTCCCCAGTGGCGTGACTCGTCGCCAACGTCTGGGCGCTCGACCTTGATAACCTCAGCACCCAGGTCGCCCAGCATCATCGCACAGTAGGGTCCCGCCAGATGCCGCGACAGGTCCAGGACCCGCACACCGTCCAGCGCGCCGGCCATTACGCGTCCTCCTCAAACGGATAGGGTGGCAGCGGTCGTGAAAGCGGCTTGTCGATCCGGTAGCCCAGCGCATACTCCGCCTGAATCAACTGGTGGATTTCCTGCGTGCCTTCATAAATCAGGGCTCCGCGGGCGTTGCGGAAGTAGCGTTCAACCGGGAACTCGTCACTATAGCCATACGCCCCATGGATCTGCACCGCATCATCTGCAGCCCGGAAGGCGTTGTCGCAGTTCATCCATTTGGCCAGGCTGACCTCACGTGTGCAACGCATCCCCCGATTCTTCAGCCAGCCGACCTGATAGTACAACAATCGTCCGATGTCACGCCCAGCGACCATGCGGGCGATCTTTTGCTGGACGAGTTGATGCCGGCCGATAGGCTGTCCGAAACTCTCACGCTGCCTGGCGTAAGAGAGGCTTGCCTCAAGACAGGCCTCCATCAGACCGACCGCGCCGGCGGCGACCGCGTAGCGGCCGTTATCCAGAGCGCTCAGGGCGATCGTGAGACCTTCGCCTTCGTCGCCGATACGGTTGTCAGCGGGCACGCGCACGTCCTGTAATGCGATGCTGCCGGTGTTGCCGATGCGCCCACCCAACTTGTGGTGAATGCTGGAACTGCTCACACCCGCAAAGCCGCGCTCGACGACGAACGCGGAAATGCCGCGATGGCCGGCTGAACGGTCGGTGTAGGCAAAGACCAGAAAATGGTCGGCGATGTCGGCCAGGCTGATCCACGTTTTCTCGCCGTTGAGGATGTAGCTCGCGCCGTCGCGCCGGGCGGTCGCGCGGATGCCCGCAACATCGCTTCCGGCGTCCGGCTCGGTCAGCGCAAAGGCCGCCAGCTTCTCGCCACGGGCCTGCGGGACGAGATACTTGTGCTTTTGCCCTTCGCTGCCCCACTGAAACAGGGCCAGTGAGTTGAGGGCAAGATGCACAGCGATCAGGACGCGAAAGGCGGTATCGGCGCGCTCCAGCTCTTCGCAGACGATCCCGAGGCTCAGGTAGTCCAGGCCCAGCCCGCCATAGCGACGGGGAATGCAGAGACCAAGCAAGCCCTGGGCCGCCATCTTGGGCACGATGTCGGCTGGGATCTGCTCGGCGCGTTCCCAGTCGCGCAGATGCGGTAAGATCTCGTGGCGGCAGAAATTACGTGTGGCGTCGCGGACGGCCTCGTGGTCTGGGGTCAGGCTGATGTCCATACTAGCCTCCGTCCAAGATCCATGAGCGATCCTATTGAGTCTTGTCTAAGTAATGGAATATGAACTCCATGCCTATCCGTTCGGCCTGAGCTTGTCGAAGGCTGATCCGTTCATGGTTCGACAAGCTCACCACGAACGAATGTCACAGGGCGCAGGTACGAAACCCCGCAAATACGTCACGTCGGTCCGGCAGGAAGAAATTGCGAAACGAGTTGCGGACCAGGCGAGATCGGGTGGCCCACGCCCCCCCTCTCAAGACCTTGCGATAACCGAACCAAGGCGCCGAATATTCTCTATATGGCGAATCGACCGTAAATCCGGGGAATGGAAAGAAGGGGGAAGCGGTCCACTCCCAAATATTGCCGACCATCTGGCGGCAGCCGAAGGCGCTGTCTCCGGCTGCAAGGGCTCCTACGTCAACGCAGCCCAACATACGTGAATCCATGTTGGCGTGTTCGGGCGTAGGCGGCTCATCTCCCCAGGGGTAGCGTCGCTTGTGCCCGGTGATGCGTGTTCCGTCAGGGGTGGGCTCCGCGCTGGCCGCCATCTCCCACTCTGCCTCGGTGGGAAGCCGTCTGCCCGCCCAATGACAGTACGCATCCGCCTCGTACCAGTTCACGTGGAGGACGGGGGCATGCGCTTCGAGTGGAACGAGTTGGTCGAAATGCCTGCGCAGCCAGCCGTTCTGTCCACGGTGCCAATAGATCGGCCGTTGCGCTCCCGTCTTGGTGCGCCAGATCCACCCTTGAGGACTCCATAACTCACGCTGAAGGTAACCCCGATCCCCGACGAACTCGGCGAACTGCGCGTTGGTCACTGGAGCTCTGGCGATCTTGAATGGAGAAATGTCGACCGGATGGGCCCATTTCTCATTATCGAACACAAAGGGCAGATCAGGCGTGGCGCCCAACTGAAATGCCCCCCCCGGGATCTCGACGTCTCCGGGCCATGGGCCGCCGCCCAGCCCGTGTGCGCTCGACCCATTCTCGGCGATACTAAGCCCTGGGGCGGGGTATTCCAGGGTCTGCCTCATGTAGGTGAATGCCTCCTCGTGCATGTCTTCGTGCAGTACGGAGAGCAGATACAGGTAGGTCTCCTCAGCGCCGGGCTGGTCGGAAGCCAGACGCTTGAGGACAGAGTCGAGTACCCTGTTCTTGTAGTCAAGGGTGGCCTCTCTCGAAGGCAGGGGCAGGCCCCAGCGATCACAGTGATCTATCTTGAACGAGTCGTAAAAACTCTCCGCCCCCTCCAGCAGGAACTTGGTGGAACCAAGAACCGGCAGGAGAAAGACATCATAAAAAAAGGCCGTATGCCCAAGCTCCCAGAGGAAAGGATTGACAGTCTCCGTTTGGGGAACAACCAGTTGCGTCTCCGCCAGATCTTGAACCAGCCCAATGGTTCGCTCGTGGGCGTCAGTAACCATACAAGCAAGCTGAGACGCGGGAATGGTGGTTGGCATCTGATCCTCCTTAGGAGGTGTAAATAAATAAAGGTATCAACTTCGCTCTGTAGCTTTTGGTCTTATGACGTAGTTCCAGTCGCCATGAAACTTATTACGTTCCACATTGATGTGCTTCATCTCTTCATCGCTCACCCTG
>OBEQ010411349.1_pt1 | contig 32606 bp, 29 predicted proteins | sample 1670901 | NCBI WGS metagenome assembly OBEQ01 (sample SAMEA104232315, study PRJEB22302) | groundwater metagenome | biome: forest; feature: aquifer; material: groundwater | place: USA | collected 2011-08-07 | depth 5.4 m | reverse complement strand
GATTGCCCAAAAACTAATTTCAAAACAATATGGACAACATAAATTTACAAACCAAAAAGATTTTTCTCTATGCCCGCAAATCCACGGACGAGCCAGAGCGACAAGTGCTTTCCATTGAGGCACAGATGTTTGAGTTGCGAGAATATGCCAAAAAAGAAAACCTAAATATCGTCCGTGAATTTGTGGAAAGCAAAACCGCCAAAGAGCCAGGGCGTGAGATTTTCAACGACATGATAGCGAGCATAGAGAAAAATGAAGCAGAAGGAATTTTAGCGTGGCATCCTGATAGATTGGCGAGAAACAGCATAGACGGCGGAAGAATAATTTACTTGGTGGATACTGGCAAAATCACCACGCTAAAATTTCCTACTTTTTGGTTTGATCCGACACCGCAAGGAAAATTTATGTTGTCTATCGCTTTTGGGCAATCAAAATATTATGTGGATAATCTTTCGGAAAATATAAAGAGGGGTATTCGCCAGAAATTGCGAAATGGAATATGGCCCGCTTGGGCGCCACTTGGCTATGTGAACGACAAAAACGCCCGCTGTATCGCCGTGGACAAAGAAAAGGCAAAGTATATCAAGCGGGCTTTTGAAATGTATGCCACTGGCGAATACCCCCTCGCTCAAATCCGAAAGATTATCAATTCCTTGGGCTTGGTTGGCAAGAAAGGTAAAATGCTTTCCGTCTCAAATTATCAGTATATGCTCAAAAACAAAATCTACTATGGAATTATCGAGTACAACGGCGAATTGTATGACGGAAAGCATGAACCGATTATCACAAAGAAACTTTTTGATTCCGTTCAAGAAGTGATGGCGAACAAAAGCAAACCGAAATCGCCAAAATTGAAACCATACATTTTTAGAGGATTTTTCCGTTGCGGAGAATGTGGTTGCTTCATTACCACCGAAACACAAAAAGGGCATAACTATTTACGCTGTACCAAACGGAAAAATCCTTGTTCGCAAAGATATGCGAGAGAGGACGCCATCACTTCTCAAATAAAAGAGGAAATCAAAAAAGTTTCTTTGTCTTCCGCTTGGGCAAACGCTTCAATCAACTATTTTGAAAATGAGAAAATGAAACTTGCCCAAGCGGAAAGCTCTTTCGCCCAAAAAGCGAGAGATGAGCTTGTGGAGATAGAAACAAAACTTGATCGTTTGCTTGATTTACAACTGGACGGCAATTTGTCGCAAACTGAATATACCGCTAAAAAGTACAAGCTCATTCTCGCTAAAAAAGATTTGGAAGAAAAAATCCATGCTTTTGGGCGAAAGAGCAATAATCGGTTCGAACTTGCCATTGCCTTTCTAAAAGACGCCAACCAAGCCGAAAAATACGCTCAACAAGAAAATCCCGAAAGGATTCGGGATTTTCTTAAAAAGATTGGTTCGAACTTCCGCATTGCCGACCGCACGCTGGTTTTGGATTTCAAAAATGCCTTCAAAATAGCGGAAAAATATCATGCCGAGGCGCTTTGCGCCGAGGCTGTTTCTTACGATTTCACAAAAAGTGAAAATTGGCGGAGAGGGTGGGAGTCGAACCCACGAGGCCTTGCAGCCTACCGCTTTTCGAGAGCGGCACTTTCAACCACTCAGACACCTCTCCAAGATAGCTAAATACTACTAAAAAAGAATGGGTTTGTCCATTCTTTTTTTATTATATCTAATTTTTGTTGGAAATTACAATTTATTTTTAAAATCATTATAACCAAATTTTTTTACCACTTTGTAATTACCTTTTTTATCTAAAATACCAATATTTGGCAATGGGATACCGTTAAATGTAGTGTTTTTTACAAAGGTATACAGAGCCATATCAGTAAATAATAACTGTTGTCCACGTTCTAGAGGTTTATCAAAAGAATAATCACCCATCACATCGCCAGCCAAACAAGATGGTCCACCGATACGATAGACATATTTTTTTACCGATCCTTTCGCAGCTCCGATAATACATGGTTGATAAGGCATACCCAGGACATCGGGCGTATGAGTTTCAGCCGAGGCGTCAATTATTGCCACATTACCTTTATTTTGAATAATATCCAAAACAGTCGCCGCCAAATAACCGGCATTCAACACCACACCTTCACCTGGTTCTAACAACACCTGTATACCGTATTTTGATTTAATATTTTTTATCAATTTTACCAATAAATTTATTTTATAATTTTTTCTGGTAATATGATGACCGCCCCCCATGTTTAACCATTTTAAATTTGGCAAATATTTTCCAAAATCTGTTTCAATTTTTTTGAGTACTTCTTCTAGTGAATCAGCATCTTGTTCACACAAAGCATGAAAATGAAAACCGTCTATCAAAGAAAGATCTTCACCACTAAATTGCTCAACCGTCACTCCCAAACGAGATTTGGCGATGCATGGACTATATAACAATTTTGGTGATTTGGACAACATCGGATTGATACGTAAACCTACTTGTTTACCGGCTTTTTTCACCATCGCACCAAAAGCATGCAGTTGAGAAAAAGAATTAAAAATCACCACATCGGAATTTTTGATGACATCTTTTATATCTTTGTCTGAAAAAGCTGGAGAAAAAGTATGTACTTCTTTTTTAAAATCCTCCCGCCCAAGACGCGCCTCAAAAACTCCGCTCGCACAAACTCCATCTAAATATTTTCCAATTAAAGGAAATGAAGCACGCAAAGAAAAAGCTTTGAGCGCTAATAATATTTTACAATCAGTTTGATCTTTTACTTTTTTTAGAATCTGCAAATTTTCTTCAAGTACCGCTTCGTCAATTACATAAGCTGGAGTTTGAATATCTGCAGTTTGTTTTTCTACATCTTGAAGATGTTTGAGTGTAACCTGTGAAGGAAAAGTAAAATATGATTCTGGAAATTTATATTTATTTTGCATAAAATATTTTTACCATTTTACTTCTGGCACATCTTGGTCGAACACCTCTACCCAAGGAAGACCGTCGGTCATGAGCGCCTTCATAAATGGATCTGGATTTAGCTGTTCAACATTAAATACACCTTCGCCTTTCCACTCTCCGGTCAAAATCATTTTGGCGCCAGTCATTGGTGGTACACCAGCGGTAAAAGAAATACCTTGAGATTCAGTTTCTTGATAACACTGCGCATGATCACAAATATTATAAATATAATATGATTTTGGTTGATTGTCTTTGTCCAAACCTTTTATCACACAACCAATATTTGTTTTTCCAGTATAATTTTTGGCGAGCGATGCTGGATCAGGAAGTAATTTTTCCAAGAATTTCACCGGCACTACTTCACATTCACCATATTTTACTTTATCAATACGCGTCATGCCGACATTTTGCAAAACTCGCAAATGAGTCAGATATTGCTGACCAAAAGTCATACCAAAAGTGGCGTATTTTAAAGTTGGAAAATTTTTCACCAAAGATTGCAACTCCTCATGAAATAGTAAGTAGGTGTCTTTTGGACCAATTTCAGGATAATTAAATTCAAAATGATAATTTTGACGTGATTCTAGCGGACTAATAATTGCTTCCACTTCTACCCATTTGCCGTCTTTCCAATAGCGGGCGGGAGCGACTATTTCACGAATGTTGATTTCTGGGCTAAAGTTAGTGGCAAAAACATGTCCGTGATTGCCAGCATTGCAGTCCATAATATGCAATTCGTGCATTTCGTTAAAATAATTTTTAGCGGCATAAGCGGTCATTGCTTGAGTAACTCCTGGATCAAAACCACAACCAAGCACAGCAAAAAGACCAGCTGCCTTAAAACGATCGTGCATTGCCCATTGTTCATCATAACGTAAACGAGCTTCATCGATCGGTTCGTAGTTGGCAGTATCTACATAATTTACTTTGGCTTCCAAACAAGCTTCCATTACTACTAGATCATAATAAGGATCGACTAAGTTGATACAGACATTAGGACTATGTTTTTCCAACAATTGTACCAAACTAGTTTTGTCATTCAAATCGATATTTACGCGATCAGTCTGAATAGTAGTTCCAGTCAATCTTTTTGCCGACTCTGCAATCCGATCACATTTTTCCAGCGTTCGACTGGCCATTACGATCTCATTAAAAACTTCTGGTTGTTGGGCACATTTTATCGCAGTCACTTTGGCCACGCCACCTGCACCGAGGATGAGAACTTTGTTCATATTTTATTTATTTAAAAAATAATTACTAGTTAGAATTTTACACATGCCTAGCGGCAATGTCAATACATTCTGTTGTAAGTTATCAAACTTTATGGTAGCATAAATTCTGTACAAAAAATCTATTTATGTCCAAAAAATATATTGTAAATAAAGTTGGTGGCGGTATCATGGTGCCAGAACTTTTGCCGCTCGTAAAACGCGAACTATTAAAACAAGTTCGACTTGGGTATAGTCCGATTGTTGTTGTATCCGCTGTAAAAGATGTCACCGACACACTTATCATATTTTTAAACAGTTTTTCCAACTCAACAAAAAATAAAATATCTGTAAATGATATTGAGAATTTTATTGTCCATCTAAAAGCGATGCACCTCAAACTATTTCAATCTATCGGAGTACCGCCTCAAATTGAAGCAAAAATATCTACTCACATCGATGAATTGTTAGTTTTGTTGACAAATGATTTAAAGGCTTATTTAAGCAAAAATACTGCTAAACTCGAAGCCAAAATAACCGCTTATGGAGAAAAACTTTCGGCCGTATGCGCCTCCGAATATTTTTCTCTCAATGGTCTCGAATCCATGGCAATTTTTGCGGAAAACATACCGGTAATCACTGATGATGTAGTAAAGGATGCCAATATTTTATATCCAGAATCAGAAAAAAAAATACAAGAATACATGACTGGAGTAAAATCTATACCAGTAATAGCCGGTTTTACTGGAGTGACTATAGATGGAACTGTCACCCTCTTGGGCAGAGGTGGTACTGATACTACTGCCTGTTTTGTCGGAGCAGCTTTACGCGCTCATAAAGTAGTGTTATGGAAAGATGTTGGGGCGGTATATTCTGCCGATCCGCGCCTAGTTTCCAAAGCCAAAACTATTCCTTTCTTAAGCTATGATGAAATCGAAGAAGCCGGAAAAATTATTCAAGGAAAAGCTGTGCGCTATTTACGTCAATTTAAAATTGATGCGGAAATTGCTTCCTTAAAAAATTCAAAAGACAAAACAATCATTCGCGATACCAAACACACCAAACCAGGCGCCAAAATGGTAAGTTTCAAAAAAGATCTTACTCTATTTTCTTTACGTCAAGGTGAAGCGCGCGGATATGAAAGGCTTTTTGAAATCAGTAACCTGTGCGCTCGTCACAAAATAAATGTAGTATTGATCTGGAACGATCCCGCCAACTTGCATGTGGCGGTTGAAGATACTAGCGACCAACTGGATCAGCTAATAAATGAAGTAAAAACCGAAATTCCTCAAATCAAAATCGAAACCGTCCATATGGTGACAATTGTTGGCAGTTTTAATTGGAAAGATATAAATCTCTTTAACAAAACTTTAAATACTTTTGATCCTCAAGCGATTGTTGGTGCTTATCCTTATCCTCATTGCATGCGCATGGAAGGAATGGTAGTTTCCAAAAACGATCTCACGTCTTTATTAAAAATAATGCACAAGACTTTTATTCATAAATAAATTATATATGTTTCGTGTTGGTATTATCGGCGCCACTGGCATGGTGGGACAAAGATATATTGCTTTATTAAAAGAACATCCTTGGTTTGAAGTAACTTGTGTGGCCGCGTCGTCACAATCGGCTGGAGTTCCTTATGCTCAGTCTGTAAAAGGACGTTGGCATATGACTGCAGCTATTCCAAAAAAAGTTGGCGAGCTTATTGTGGTTGATGCCAATGATATTGAAAAAATTGTGCGCGATTGTGATTTTGTTTTTTGTGCTGTCGAAATGTCTGACAAAGAAAAAGTAAAACAGCTAGAAGAAAGTTTTGCCGCCGCTGGATTGCCAGTAATTTCCAGCGCTTCCGCTCATCGCTCTACACCGGATGTGCCAATGCTTCTGCCTGAAATAAATTCCGATCACAGCAAAATGATCGACGTTCAAAGAAAAAAGCGAAGCTGGAAAAATGGTTTTATCGTCGTAAAACCAAACTGTAGTATCCAAAGTTTTTTAACACCTGTCTATGCTCTACGAAAAGCCGGATACAAAATTGATCGTCTGTCTGTTGTCACTATGCAAGCGGTGTCTGGAGCTGGTTATCCCGGTGTTCCAAGTCTGGATATGGTAGATAATATGGTGCCATTTATCGGTGGCGAAGAAGAAAAAACTGAAAATGAACCACTGAAAATTTTGGGATCAATAAAAAAAGGATCTTTTGTTTTGGCCGATGATTTGAAAATTACCGCTCAGTGCAATCGTGTGCCAGTGAGTGACGGTCACACCGCTTGTGTCAGCATGTCGTTTGTTGGAAAAAAACCAACTAAAGAAAAAATATTATCAATTTGGAAATCGTTTGCTTCAGTACCACAAAAACTTGAATTACCGATGGCGCCAAAACAAGCGATAGTATATTTGGATGAAGATAATCGCCCTCAACCAAAAAAAGATCGCGACAGCGAACACGGCATGGCCGTGAGTGTCGGCCGATTGCGTGAATGTCCGCTATTTGATTTCAAATTTGTTGGCCTGAGTCACAATACAATCCGTGGTGCGGCTGGTGGTGGAATTTTGAATGCTGAATTATTGGTGAAACAAGGTTACATTACAAAAAAATAAAGACAAAAAAAAACAACGACATTTAATCGTTGTTTTTTTGTTATTAAAATTCGGATATGGCTACCACATTATTTCTTTCTTATTATTTTTTAATAAATATTCATTGCATTTGGAAAAATGTTTGCATCCAAAAAAACCGGAATAGGCTGAAAATGGTGATGGATGTGAAGCTTCTAAAATCAAATGTTTACCAGTATCAATCAAAGCCTTTTTACTTCTAGCAAAATTCCCCCAAAGCATAAAAACAACATTTTTTTGTTGATCAGAAATTGTTTTGATGACGGTGTCAGTAAATTCCTCCCAACCTTTTTCTCGATGTGAGGCTGGCTGATTGGCAACCACTGTCAAAATAGCATTCAAAAGCAAAACACCTTGATTGGCCCACGATTCCAAATTTCCAACGGTAAAATCTTTTTTGATCCCCAAATCACTTTCGATCTCCTTATAAATATTTTGTAACGAAGGCGGAACTTTTATATTTTCCGGTACAGAAAAACTCAGACCATGCGCCTGATTTGTACCGTGATAAGGATCTTGGCCTAAAACCACTACCTTAACATTGGAAAACGGTGTCAACCAAAATGCTCTAAAAATATCTTGTGGTTTTGGATAGACAGATTTCTGGACATATTCTTCACGCACAAAATCCGCCAGTTGTTGAAAACTTTCGGAAGAAAAATAGTTTTGCAATTTATTCGCCCATTCTGGTTCAATATTTACTGGTTTGGACATAGATGAAATAAACATTACTATTTTTTGTTAAATTTTGTCAATTTTCTTGGCTTTGTTTTGTTGTGAGTAATAAAAAGCAGCCAACACGGTTGTCAAAGGAACGGCAATCACTAGAACAGCACTACCGACCAATGTTCTGACTATTTCTTCAGAAATAAAATTACTATTCAGAGTTACCCAGAGAGGTTGGGTATTTTGTATGCCAAATAATAATAGTAAAGGAAAAGAGGCACCAGCATAGGCCAATACCAGCGTATTTATGAGCGAAGCGATATGTTCTTGCCCAACTGAAAAACCACTTCTAAATAATTGTCTAAATGTCAGAGAATTGTTGGCATTATAAACTTCCTCTATAGCGGCAGATTGCCCGGTTGTTACATCATCCAAAACACCCAGTACTCCAATAATAATACCGCCAAGAAGTACCCCCTTTAGGTTAATAGTAAAATTATCAAACTGCAAATAAAAAGCCTCTTCCGTACCGTTACCAGCCAATTTTGCAAAATGAACAAAGGCGATGTCGATAATAACCGCTATCCCCAGAGATAAAAATGTACTGATAAGAGCAATGGTAGTACGACGATTAAAACCATGTGAAAGATAAAGTGACAATAAAATTATTGCTATAGAACCAAAGATACACGTCAAAAAAGGATCGCCTCCCTTTAGAATATGGGGGATGATGTAATAAAAAATTACCATTACGCTGAAAATCATACCGATAATTGAGGTTAAGCCCCGTTTTCGACCGAAGAAAATGGCCAATACAAAAAATAACAAGGTGATAATTATTAAGTTTGGAACACGATACCGGTCGGTTATATAAAAAACTTCCGGTCGCCCCGGAACACTGGCCGGATTAGCGACAATAACTTTATCTCCCTGCGTATATTTTTGAAACGTTCCAATAACAAAATCTTTGCCATTGTTAATAGTTATTTGTTTACCTTTTTTATTTCCATTAAAAATTTCCAATTGTAATGATTGCCACTCTTGCGGTGGGCCATTTTCGATTCCATCTAAATTTTTTTCTATTCCTTGATCTAATATTTTTGTCACCTTGGCGTAATAATATGTGTCATTCGTTCCGGCGGTTGTTGACGCTGCTAAATTGGTTGCAGCGGGATCGTTTTTAATTGACGGGTCAAAAACATATTGATCTGATGTTGTTAGCGTCGTCTTAGCCAAAGAAGGCACTGGCAAAAGAAAGCAGATGATAGCTAAAACAATCAAAATATTTAAAATGGTCTTTTTGTTTAACATACTTTAGAAAATATTATTGAGTATTATTATAGATAGTATAATCCAAAAGTAGCATAACTTCCACAGCTTACAAATACCTACTACACGCAACTTAGTTGCCGTTACTATTTAATTTAACAATCCCCAATTTACATCTTCATATATGAAAAGCAAAAAGTGAGCGTTTAAACTCACTTCGTTGCGAACTGCGGAAGGGGTGGAACGATGTTGGACTATGGGTGACTATGGTGAGCCGCTACCTCGCCTATTTATAATTATTAATTGGTTTTTATAAAAATCGACCACGGCTAGCGATCTATTTTGTATTTAATATATTTTTTATAATAAAATATATTACCATACTTTACCATACTTTTTGCCACTACCTTTACCAAACAAATTATCAAGACAGGTAGAGCCGTTAGGATATTTACCTTTTGGGCAAACGTTAACTTCACAATTTGGATCCGACTCTTTACATCTATATAAAATTTGCAATTTTGTTATTTGAGAATCAAAATTCCCATTTTCATTATAAACTCCAACAACTAAATTTACCTTTGAGGCACTATTTTTGTCTACAGGAGGTTGTACAAAATCCCATAATCTTCTTGATTTTGACGTGTTTGAGCCTTGTGCAACTTCCCTAGAACTATTGGATAATTTTATTTGACTCATTAAATCAATACTTAAATTAAGTGGTTTGTCTTTAGTAAAAACAGAGTCAGGATCATATTGAATTTGGCTTGAATTTATTCTATCAACACCATAGGTACCGTTTATAGTACCAAAACCTATAAAAAGAAAATTTTTCAAATCATTACTTATATTGCCCTCAACATGAAGTTCAACTGTATCAAAATCACCTTTGAACGCAACGTCTATAGACGAACTAGAGTAAATCTTTGGATCGAATAAATTATGCAAAGTAACAGTACTAGTAACAAGATCAACAACTTTTGGATCGACTTCACCTCCTGTACCATCGTAAATCGGCTGGGCTTTATCAGGTACATCCGCTACCAAAATTTTATTTTTATTATTAAAAATATTAGTATTTTTATCAAGAAATAAAAACGCTAAAACAAAAACAACCAATAAGATAATTGTTTCTAAAAATTTATTATTTTTGTCATTCGGTGCCATATTGTTGAAAATTTTGGAAAATAAGCTATTGCAAAAAAATAATATATAAAAATGTCACAAATCGCCCAATGCAAGTTGATCGAAAGACTGCCCCACCATTCCATAAACGCACTAGAAAAATTTGACGTACTAAACCCCTCAAGAAGTTTAATAACAAACGGAAGAAATGTAGTAAATATAAATACTGAATTTCCTATATTAAAAGCGAGTATTAACAATTTGCCTATAAATAATGTGATAAACAAATAACTCATTACAGCTGGAATAACCATTATTATTTTTTTGCCCTCAGATACAAGTTTTATAAATTTTGTATTCATATGGTCAGTCAATACTATACTATTAATGATTCGTAGTCAATACAAAATACGGCTATGGAATAGACGTTTTTTTCATCTTTCTTCATACCACTCAACAATAAATCAGGTTATCCACATTATATACTTTTTCTATTTTTTAGTGTATAATTGACATTAGTCAATTATACACTAACTACAATCAAAACTTGACACAAAAGTATTCATTTGTTAGTTTGAGTATAAATCAAAACTCCTGCTTTAGACAGGAGTAATGAAGGAATCTATTTGGTGGAATCAGTGGTACCAGCCACTGGTTCTTTTTTTTGGCGGACAGAGTCCACTTCAAAACAGAACGCGCGCTTTCCAACTTGTCGGGCATAAAGCCTGACTCCATTGCGAAGCGTGATCCACGGACGACAAATTTTTGCCATACGCGTGATTATCCGGAACTTAAGTGCGTCCGGCGTGCTGGTAGCACCGGGACAAAAAGTTTAGATAAAAAAGACCACCAAAGGCGACTATCCTGCTCCCGACTTGTTTAAGGTCGTCGGCAGAGTTCTAGCTCCCGACAAACCGAGGTTTGGCAGGATAGCTCCCTTTGATGGGTGTCCTATTGGAGACGCTGGACACAGTTCGCCTTATTTCTGGCTAGAAACAGAAATAATTAAATTTTATATACCTAATTTTAATATAATTCAACAAAGCTGTCAAATACAAAATTTGTTTCAAAAAAACTATTACAGAAACAACAACAATTATTTTGTCAGATCAATTAAATACCCTAAAGATTCTATTTCACCTGTTGAAGCAAAAGTAGCTATACCAAGAGTACAACCACTATAATGTAAGGCTAAACCACCAGAATTGCCGTGATCAATTTTTGCTGATGTTTTGATATAGCCTGGTTCAAAACCACTAACTATACCTTCTGTAACTGTTATCGTATTTCCACCGATTCCAGGATAGCCAAGAACAAAAACTTTATCGCCAAAATTAACATCATTTTTATTACATGCGTTTGGTGCACTCACTATTCCAGACAAATCATAGTCAGTAACTGGGTTGTAATTTGTGCCATCATATCTGTCTGTTAGTGAAAGTTCTGCCAAATCTGCACTACTATTAACTGTCTCTACTTTCCCCAAATATATTACTGATGGTGTTAAATGAACGTCATAAGTTATCCCAACAGCACAGCTGTCAGCATTACCAACAACATGTGCATTGGTTATAACCCGCAAAAGACCAGAACCACTTTTAATTCTTAAAACACCCGAACCTTGCATATAAGTACCATCGGCTTGCGGGCAAACCAATTCTGCTACACTAGGAATATATTTTTTATAAGCGTCAGCTATTTGCGAATAATTCTGTGTGGCGTTAATATCTTTTGTTAATTGTGAAACTGTTTTTTCTAAATTTGCTTTTTGTTGGTTTGTCTTTTTTTGTTGCTCTTTTAAGTTCGTTAATTCTGTCTGTGTACTTTCGACTTCTTTCTTTTGATCATTAGCCAGACTATCAATCTTGGTTTGATTATCCATGTAAAGTCCACCTATTACCAATACTGCTACTCCTAATACGACTAAACCAATAATCACTGGGGTGTTGTTATGGTGAGGTTTGTTGTCTGTAGGAATATGAACGTGGTTTGTAGCTGGGGGTGTTGGGACATATAGACGGTTATCCGTTCGTTTTAGAGTTTTTCCACAACTTTTACAAAAATTTGAGGAAGCAAGATTAGCCAACCCACAGAAAGAACAAAACTTAGAGCTGGGACTATTTACTACTATTTTTGGCTCCTCTGCGCTTACAATTTGGCTGTCGGGTTTATTTTTAAGTTCTTTATCACAACTAGCACATAAACCGTTAGACAACATTAAATAACCCTTAAAATTTTCTCCACATTTTTTACATTCAACAAGAAAATCTTTTTGCTTTATCGTTTTATCACATTTTGCACATAAACCGTCTGACGTTAACAAAAAAGCTTTCATTTTTTCTTTACAATTTTTGCATTCAACTATAATATCCTTTTCTTTGGCCTCGCATTTTTCGCAAAGTCCGTCTTTATTTATATCTATATCAAACATTGAATGACCACATTTATTACAACTTTTCATATAAAATATGTTTATACGCCGAGTACTCTCTTACAAATAACTATTAAATCTGGTATTACCACAGCGTTGAGAACGGACATTGATACAGACGCTAACGACTTAACTTTATTATTTTCAATTTTATGTAAAATTACCGAACCATTACGAAAATTAGTTTCAGCTATTTGAGGCCACCCTACAAATGTTTGACTTAGTATTCCTTTTGTAGAACATCCGTTATTAGAAAATGTAACGCCACCAATAATAACTGGTAGCCCACGTTCAAATATATTATCAACCAGTTTTTTTAATACAAGTGGAAAAATTTTACTATGGATAGCAACAATAATTTGGGTATATGTATCTTTTTTTGCTTTATTGCCGATATATAGTGAAGAGCCGAAATTGAATGATATTTTTTCAGAACCTGATGTTATTTTTACATAATACATTTGAGAAACTGGTATTAAGTTGATACTAGTATTTTTAGCGTAAAAACTTACACCGTCAATATCAGAATACATAAATTTCTTACCATTGTGTTCAACGCCAAATTTATCAAATATAATATTACCAGTTCCTTTAACTGGTATATTTATGACTGATTCATCCATGCTATTAGAGGGTGTAGCAGTTGAAAAACTTTGATTATTCTCGCTAATTTTAGCACCACAGTCAGTGCAAAAATTTGCGTCATTGCTTAACTGTGTTCCGCAACTATGACAATACATAATAATTTAATTTTCTTAATTTTGACACAATTTAATGGTTAAAGCAATAGAAAACACAAAAGGCTACGTGTCTTCTGGCGATCCCTTTCGGGATCCAACAACCTTTCGATTGTTGACTACATGAATAATACCAGAGACGGCGTAGCCATCTCTATATTCATGTAGTATTTGCGACCATGCCCTATTTTTAGGTAGGGTTTAGGTCTATAAATTGTTGTGTATATCCTACCAAAATATCGACAAAAAATCAAGAAACACCCCATTTACCTGCCACCTCAACCATGATATGATAACCGCACAAGATATGCTAAATCTGTTCAAAACCAACCCACAAACCCTAAAACAAGAACTGGAAACTATCTACCAGTCTTTTGAGGTTGAAACCCGCAATTTTAACCAGTTTGTACATATTTACGAGTACATGGAAAAGATAAAGAATCCAACTTTGAAAGATAAAATAAAGGGACTGCAAAAAACTATTCAAAAAGGCTTATCTGACATAAATCAAAGCAAATTGTTGAATAGTCAAGAATACTCTAAAGACGAACTAGAAAAGGACATGGATAATATTTTTAGCTCGGTTGATGTGGTTTGGCCATATGTCATGTTGCTCTCTATTTCAGAAATAATGAAAAAGTATCAAAACAAAGAACCTGTTAAATTTCGAGAAGTTATCGACGACAACTTTACCAAAAAATACCGCAAGTTTTTTGACTTCATGTTTTACACACTGCACGAGGATATAATGGAGTATTTAGACGAATTAACATTTTTGAAAGCCCACAAAACAAACAAAATATTTTTTGATAAAGACAACAGCATTCTATATGTCAAAGACAAGAGAGTTAAGATAAAACGAAAAGCCGACTTACCACTAGAACACTATATTTTAGAATATTTATTTGACCAAGACGACAAAACTGTTGAGGTTTATTACAAAGATATTGCCGAGGAAAAACTACGAGAGCTAAACTATGACAGCTCTACCGACTGGAAAAAATATTATAGTGCTTGTGAAAGACTACAAGATAAAATTAGGCAAGACGCTCAAATTGCCGACTTCCTCATTTTTACCACCAATAAAACAGGCAATGTAAAAATTAACCCTGATTATTTGCCTCTTATAGGCTAAGTATTCCACCAAACTACACTTTAAAAGTGGCTTAAACAAACGCTTTTAAAAATTCCACCAAAGCTTCCATGGATAATCATGGAAGTCTTTTTTTATACAATTACCGCATAATTTTTGTGCGGTTTTTTTGTGTTTACATACCCTGAACAATTAAGGACGGAATGTAAAACATTTTATAAAGAAATGTGTGATGTTGAGATTTCTGACGAAACCGCCGACCAGTATTTAGACAGCTTTGCTGATCTTTATGTGGGTATGAAAAATCTTTTAAGCGATGATTAACTTTTCTTTGGATAAAAGATATTTCATTTTTTTGGGAATGCCCGACAGGGCAGACCAAAAAAATAAATACTTTACCAAGGAAGTAATGGATTAAAGTTTTCTCGCCCCGCCCAAACCTGCCTGATTTGGGCGAGGGCGAGAACAAGGCTCATTCACTAACTAGATTATATGTACATATTAGGACGCAAAATTAGACTACTTTTTTATTTCAATAAATATGATTGAGGTTTACGATTTCAAAGTGATTGTTTCTGGTCGTGAGATTGAAACTTATCACTACAAAACCAAAAAAATATCTCGTGGGTTTACAAAGAAAAAGAAGATTGAAGAAATCGAGGCCGAAGTGTGCGAAAAAAGAGAAGAAAAAATTAGCCCCGAAGACTGGGCGGAAATTGTGGAGAAATGGGGTTGTGAAGAAGAAAAAGAAAAACTACACCGAGAACAGGCTGAGGCAAAAGAACAACAAAACCTAAAAGCCCATTCGTCGATTTGTCGCACCCGAACAAATATCAGAAGACTAACAAATGCTAACCCACACCTTAACAACTTTTTAACTCTTACATTTGCCAAATCTATGCCCAATCTTGACCCTGCCAATAATTTGTTTCATTTGTTTATTAAACGCATTACTCGTAAATATCCAAATTTTGAATATATCGCCGTCAATGAATTTCAAAAAGACACTTACTTTGACGGGCGGGTTAAGCCCGAGGGCGGATCTGTTCATTATCATTTGTTGTGTAACCTCGGGGCGAAATATACAAGCAAGGAAGAATTGTTTGCATGGGAAAGACGTTTTGCTTTGAAGTATTGGCAAAATGGTTTTATTAAAATTAAGGAAGTAAGTCAAATTACTAATATGGGTGCGTATTTCTGTAAGTATCTGTCAAAAGATATGTTTGATAAGCGAATGTTTAGAAAGAAAAAGTTTTTTTGCTCCCGAACTTTACAGCGACCAATTGAGTTGACTGGTGATAAAGCAATAAGTTTTTTCAATCGGTTTGTGAAGTCGAGCAAACCGATCTTTGAAAAAACCTTTAATAGTGAATATGTGGGCGAAGTTGATTACTCCGCCTATACACTTGAAAAATTAAGCCAATATTGATACTATATGAAAGCTAAACCAGTTCAAAAACATATTCAAGGATTTTATTATTTTTGTCCCCAAAAAGGGGCGGTTTCTGTCCGACAAAAATATTCCTTGAATATTTGAGTTGGTTTAGCCAGAACCGTCCCTTTTTGTTTTTAATAATTTTAATATATGAAATACATTTTGTATTGCAGAAAATCCAGCGAGGACAAAGGCAAACAAATTTTGTCTTTGGAAAGCCAAGTTACGGAAATGAAAAAGCTGGCTGTCAATTTTGGTTTGGAAATAATAAAAGTTTATACCGAAAGCAAGTCGGCAAAGAAACCCGACAATCGCCCGTTGTTTTCTGAAATGGTTAGACAAATACAGAAGAACAAAGACGGCGATCTCGGTATTCTGTGTTGGAAGATAGACCGCCTTTCTCGTAATCCGATTGATAGTGCGACAATTCAATGGCTTTTACAACAGGGAAATATTAAAATAATACAAACGATTGATAGACAATATCTGCCATCCGATAATGTCGTATTGTTTAGCGTGGAAAGTGGAATGGCCAATCAATACATTTTAGACTTATCAAAAAATGTTAAGCGCGGGATATTAACCAAATTAGAAAAAGGCGGTTGGCCAAATTTAGCACCACTCGGATATTTGAACGACGGCAAGGGTGGAATAGCGATTGATAAAGCAAGAGCAAAATATATCAAGCAAATATTTACACTCTATCAAGAGGGCAATAAAAGCGTAAGAGATATTGCCGATATATTATTTAAGCAAGGTTTTAGAAGTCGGGCAGGTAATAAATATCACAAAAGCAAAGTCCACAAAATACTCAACGATTCTTTTTACTGTGGGATAATGACGAAAAACGGCAAACAGTATTTAGGCAATCATGAACCGATAATCTCTAAAAAATTATTTGATAGCGTTCAAGAAGTATTAAATAAAAAAGCCAATACCAAAAAGCAAAAGCTAAATTTTACTTACAGAGGTGTATTAAAATGTGATACTTGCGGTTGTGTTTTAACAGCCACAAAAAAGAAAGGCAAGCATACTTACTACTATTGCACCAACGGCAAAGGCAAATGTGACGAACATAAAATTTACTTAAAAGAAAATGATGTTACCGATGAATTAGCCAATATTTTTGATAATGTCATAATCAATGAAAAGTTGATCGATATGTGTTATCAAGCCGACAAGGTTAAAATGGGTGAAACGGATAGTTATTTAATCCAAGCTAACCAAACACTCGAAAGCACCCTTGCAAAGGCAGTGGGTAGGCAAAACAAGCTTTTAAACCTATATTTAGACGGCAACCTGACCAAGGAAGTTTACGATATTAAAATCGTTGAATTGGATAACGAAATAGTACAACTCAAAAAAGATTTAGACGAGTTAAAACACAAAAAGAGCCTCAATACCGAAACTACTTTGGAACGGATAAAAGAAGTCTTTTTATATCCAATTAAAGCCAAAAAAGAATTTGAGGATAGAAAAAATGGCAGACAAGAAAAAATTGTTAAAACTTTACTTTGGAACGCTCAAATGAAAAACAAAAAAATCGCTCATCTTAGCTTTAAAGAACCATATTTAAGGCTCTCTAAAATTGAAGATAAAAGCGATTTTTTATCGGTGCGGAAGGGGCGGGATTCGAACTCGCGGTGCCTTTCGACACGACAGTTTTCAAGACTGTTGCCGTAAACCACTTGGCTACCCTTCCAAGGTTTACCAGACATAAAGTATCATATATACCAATCTAAATCAACCCCTCTTTATCATACCAACTGCTAAACTAACAACTTTTTTAACACCAGTCACTAATAAAGCACCACGTGCTCTAACCAAAAAACCCAATAACAACGCTGTCAAACCACCGGCGGTAGTTGTGATATATTTTTTTGTAGTTCCATTTTGTTTATCTTTTTCAACCAATAAAGCCCCAGCCAAAACACCTTCAACATGACCAACCACATTGATATCAGCGAACGTGCGTGGAAAAATATGCCATCCATCTTTCCCTTGGTTTAAAATTCCAACCACTTCAACTTTGTCACCTTCTTTTATTTCTTGTTTGTTAATTTTGCCTCCTTTTTTAAAATATATTGCAATTTCAGTTGTACCATCATCGACATACATCAAACTACTTTTTATTTCAGTGATATCACCGGATATTTTTACCAACGAACCAAGCAGTTCCTCATTTATTTCCTCTAATTTTAAATCTACCGGTTCTATTTTTTTATTTGTTGCCAAAATATCTATTGCAAATTTATTTTTTATTTTAATTCTTTTTACACCACCAACTTCAGACACTTCTCCTGCCACAGAAATCTGATCACCAACTTTTAAATTCGGAAAATCTTTTTTGTATTGATAAATTTGAAAACCAGTTGTGCCATCACTGATATAAAAAGATTGTTGCCCAAATGTTTTTGGTTCAACAGTTACTATCCCACGCACTGTCAACCAATTTGATGAAGTTTTTGTGGTAGCTATTTTCGCTTCTTTTATTTTCTTTTTTTCTTCTATTAAAAATACCTTGTCCATTTCTTTGTTGTTAGGGGAAGTTAGTCGAATATCATCACCGTTTTTATCAAAACTTAAATGATGAATAGATTTAAAAAATTTTAATGTTCCGGACGCTGATATGATAGTGTTGTCTGGGAATTCATATTCTTTGCCACTTTTATTTTTTAATTTCCAACCGGAAATATTTTGCGGTTTGTTTAAATTATTCTTTAATTCAATATAATCAGGCATATCATCTAAACTAGCGACCAACCAACTGTTAATCTTTAGATCCGCATTAGCTACCGAAAAGCTTGACCCAACAATAATTTTAAATTCCTTTTTACTAATTGTGCCAGCTGTACTAGACGCCACTACTGAAACAAAATAAATACCGGAACTAGCAAAACTGTGCCCATACAAATGGCCAGTTCCGCTAGTATTATCACCAAAATTCCAAATAAAATTTAACTCACCACCACGAGGATCAGCACTGCCTTTGGCGCTAAAAATCCCCATCTCTCCAACGTCCAGACCATACGGCCAATCCAGCTTCCAACTAATATTTACCGAATCTTTTGGCTCTGTGATAGCAGGTTTTGTGGTGGTTGAAATTTTGCTCGTCTTCAATGTCGACACCGAAGAGGTGGTAGAAATTATAGTTTTATAATTATTGTTAGTTGTAAAACTTCCACCACTGTTTACATTATTAGCTGTGACTGGCAACAATAGTTCATTAGCAGAATTAAGAGTAATTTTATTAGTGACCACCCAATCACTATCTAAATTCGCATCTAACCCATCTACTTTTCTAATCAACGATTGTCCTTTTTCGGGAGCAAACAAGTTTGCTGTGCCATAAATTATCTGATCAACAACATTGTTATTTTTATCTTTTAAAATTACTGTATCACCAGTATTATTCAAATATCTATCAGTCAATAAATCCGCCACCAACCAATTATGACCGACGATAGATCCGCTGAGAGAAAAACATCCACCACCAGAAGAATCACAAATAGATGCGCCTGATAAATCGACGGTGCTCGTTCCCGAATTAAACAACTCTACCAACTCATTTCCATCAGATGGATCCGAAATGATCTCGTTTATTTTTACAAATGCCAAATTAAAAATATCAACACCAAAAATATTCGCCGTTAAACTATCTGTAGAAGTAACAATAACCAAAGTGCTGGATGAATCAATAGTGGATGTAACCAAATTATTATTTAACACTGAATAATTGCTATTTTGCGCACCAGCTGTATTACCATTAATATTTTCTTGCCAATTTTCCAAACTATAATCATCTAAAAAAGGATTGTTTCTTTCCAAAGAATATTTGGTAGTAGAAACATAACTAAATTGCTCTACAAAATTTCCGGTTTCATCTTTCAATCCAATATTTTCTCCACTCTCAGTTAAATTTATCCACGAAGAGTCAAACACTGAACCAATAAAATTGGGATGATCAAGCCAAAACACATCGGCATCCTGACAGATAGCTGCAAATTCTCCAGCTGACACGATACTGTCGCTAGAAGTTGTTAAATTAAAACCGTGATTAGTATTATTCTCCCAAAATTTCCAATTTTTAATGTCTATCGGCTCTGACCCACGATTCCAAATTTCTATCCACTCATGAGTGCTAGTAGGATAAGCACCAATTTCATTTATTACAATATCACTGTTGATAGCCAAAACATTTTGACCAATAAAAAAACTGCCAAACAAAAAGACAGTTAAAAAAAAATAATATTTCATACCCCCGTTTGAATATTAATTAATGTTTTTTATTATATCATAATTTTTTATAATTATAAAATTTATCTATTAAAAAAAATAAAACCTCCAAAAATAAGAGGTTTTAAAAAATATTTTATAATTTGATTTTATTGTTTGATAGGCTTAACGTCACCGTTGCTGGTTTGCGGTTTATATAATTCAGGATCAATCGTACGGCTAAAACAAGTGCGTTCAGCCTTGTAACTCCAATTTTGATTATAGGAATCATAAGGAGCGGGATATTTTACAGAACTATTAATTAAATTATTTTCGCTAGCTGTAGAAAAATTAGCACATAATTCAAATGTGAATTGGTCAATTTTGCGATACTCATAAGGGTCATTAGTTTTTGGATCAGTTGGTATCACAAAGCCAGAAATGCTGTCGTTTAATAATGAAGTTTGGTCAGGCAAGATACCTTTTTGTGTCCAATAATTTAACACTTGACCCTGAAACATCTGCAAACTCTGTACTCGTTGTTCATCAAAACGACGATTGCGCTGCTCAAATGGTGTACCGATTATAAAAAACCCAATTGCCACACTCCCCAATACAGCTACAGACAAAGCTGTTGCTAACATTTTAGGAACGTTGGAAACAAGTTCTTTGCGTTTTAAATCCCATATATAATATCCAAACACAGCGCTGGCCACCACTAATACTACCAAAATCTTCAGAAAGAAGCGCACAGTTAACTCTCCACTCAAAAAATTATAAACAAATGTAATTAAATCAACAATAATAGTAACCGCTGAAACAAAAAGAGTAAAATACACTAACCATTTTCTTAATTTTAATTCACGCTTTTGTGGTTCAACCATCAAATCTTTGGCCAACATCCAAGCAGTAACCAAATAAGCAGGCACTGCAATTAACAAAATCGAGGAAGACACACGTACCGCATCAGCGATACCGGTAAAATAATAATTAAGTGCATCAGGAAAATGTGCATTAATATATTGAATATATAGAGTTATAAAACCGATAACACTAAGATAAAAAGTCAAAATATTAAATAACTGCAAAAATACATCTTTTGGCGTACTCTTTAAAACCTGATTATTTTCCATATCATTAAATTAATTTATTTTTTAAATTGCTCCTGGGCTTGGACTTACCCCTCGGGGTATAAACTTCTCGTCCAAACGTAGCACAAGCGAATGTGCTACTGTCTTTCGCTCACTATGTTCGCTCCTGGGCTTGGACTCGAACCAAGGAAATCCACGTTAACAGCGTGGCGTTGTACCACTCAACTACCCAGGAATGTTTTATCTAATTCCAACCATTTTTCTTACCGCTTCCATATTTTCTTTAGCTACTTTTTGAGCTTTTTTAGCACCGACAACTAAAATTTTATCCAATTTTTTTGTGTCTTTCAAAAGCCTATTGCGTTTTTCTCTAAATTCGGAAAAATAGTCACCAATAGTTTTGGCTAACACAGACTTTAGATCACCATAACGAATGGTACCATTTTTTTCCGCCAAAACAAATTCTTTATAAACTTTTTGATCATCAAATTCTTTTAATAAACCCAACAAATTTTCCACCCCCGGTGCAACTGCCCCACCCGCTGTCGCTGTTACCGCCTTTTTTAGTTTGTTTTCTATCTCTTGTGGAGTTTCACACATATCTATCACATGTCCAACCCCCAAACTTTTACTCATCTTTTTTTCTGGTTCGAGCAAACTCATCACTTTTGGTACGTTGGTTAAAAGATGTTTTGTTTCTGGAAAAAATTCTCCATATTTGTTATTGAACCAACGTGCAATATCACGGGTAAGCTCTACATGTTGTATTTGATCTTGCCCTACCGGCACCAATTCACCTTTATACATCAAGATATCGGCCGCCTGTAAAATTGGATAGGTAAATAATCCAGCAGTAGCCGAAATTTGTTGGGCAGTCTTGTCTTTGTACTGAGTCATACGTTCCAGCTCACCCATCGGAGTTACGCAATTAAAAATCCAAGCTAATTCAGGATGTTCAGAGACATGTGACTGCACAAAAAAAGTGGTTTTCTTTGGATCAATTCCAGCCGCCAATAATTCGGCTACCGTAATTTTAGTTTGTTCACGCAATTGCTGTGCTGAAATTTTACCAGTCAAAGAATGTAAATCCGCAATAAAAATATATAATTGGTATTTTCCAGAATTCTGCAATTCTAACCAATTTTTTACGGCACCCAAATAATTACCAATATGCAAATTACCAGTTGGCTGGATACCGGAGACGATTACAGGTTTAGACATATATTTTACTTAATGCTAGAATATCTATAAGTTTAACCTATTTTATAATTATTGTAAATCATCAAAATATGTCTGAATTCAGCGAAATGCCAATTCAACAAATGCTTCTGGTGAGACTACAGATGAGCCAATAAACTAAATCTATCTTCTAAAATTGCAATCCGTGTTTCTCTCATCAACTCCAACATAAAATGAAGGTTGTGGATCGTAGCCAAACGCAACCCGGAAACTTCTTGAGCAGAAAATAAATGGTGTAGATAAGCACGTGAATAGTTTTGGCAAGTCAAACATGTACAATCAGTGCTAATCGGCGAAAAATCTTTAGCAAAAACAGAATTTTTGATATTCAATCGACGTTTTGGATCTTGTTTGGAAGAAACAAACACCATCCCATGACGCGCCAACCGTGTCGGTGCTACGCAATCAAACATATCCGCACCACCAGCGACCACTTTCAACAGATCAGTTGGGTCTAGACCAACACCCATTGTATAGCGTGGTTTATTTTTTGATATCAACGGAGTTACCCAACGCAAAATATTTTCCGTCGCTTCCATATTGTATCCAACACTCTCTCCACCGATTGCCACGCCATCAAAATCTAAGCTGGAAATAAATTTAGCCGACTCTTTGCGTAAATCTTCATGGTTCGCTCCTTGAATAATGCCAAATAAAAATTGTTTATAACCATGAAAAGCAGTATTTTTTTGATGTTCCGTCAAACAACGCTGTGCCCAACGATGGGTACGTTCCATCGCTTCTTTAGTATATTTAAAATCGGCACTATCAGGAGTGCACTCATCAAAAGCCATAATAATATCCGCTCCAATTTTATGTTGACAATCTATCGCTGATTCTGGTGTAAAACGATGGCTCGAACCATCAACATGAGATTGAAAAGTCACCCCATCTTCGTCTATTTTTACCAATTTCCCTTGATCACCAACCTGACGTTGTTCTTTTTGCAAACCAAGACTAAAAACCTGAAAACCACCGGAATCAGTCAAAATTGCTCGATCCCAGTTCATAAATTTGTGTAAACCGCCTGCTTGAGCAATCAGATCCTCGCCTGGACGCAAATGCAGATGATAGTTATTAGCCAAAATAATTTTTGGATCCAAAGTCAGCAGATCGGTTTGATCCAAAGTTTTTACCGTCGCCTGTGTACCGACTGGCATAAATACTGGGGTAGGAATATCGCCGTGTTCGGTGTGCATTATACCAGCACGCGCACCGGTATTTTTGTCTTCGTGAATGAGTTCAAAAAATGACATATTTATTTTATTTAAGCTAATCCTATGCTATTTTGCGCAAAAAATCAAGATGTGATAATATTATTTCAAAGCAAGTGATGCTATTATAAAAAATATGGAGACAAATTCAACCAATAAAGCCAAAAAAATAGTAAATTCTCTAAACAGCTTTTTTGCAAAAGAAGAAGAATTAAAGAATAAAAGTAAAAAAATAGTTAACGCGGCTATTAAAAAAAGTGACGACAAAAAAATTCTGTTTTTAAAAAATAAAATTCAGGGAAAATAAATTATATGGATGAAAAAGATAAAGTGGGCACTGAGACCAATACAGAACAAGTGCCTTCAACAACCGATCAAAAAACAAATTTAATAGACGAGTTAAACAAACCAAATGCAGCTGAATTTGTTAAAGCTGAATTGGAATTTAATAAAGATTTATTTTTAAATGAAGTACGAAAAACAATAAAAGGTGAATTAAAAACTACGACAGATGGCATCAACTATCAAATTCAAACTTTGGAGGCCATGATTGGACATGGAATTATATCAGAAGAAGAATCGGCAGAAACAATTACCGATCTTAGTACAATGATCGCTGAAGCAGAACAATTATCCGATAACACCACAGCAGAAATTGGAGGGGTTGCGAAAGAAACTGAAGTTTCAAAAGAAGCTCGTGAAATAATGGATCAAGCACAGGAAAAAAGAATGACTATACTGGCAAAAAAACTTTTTGATACATTGCTTCCTCTAGCAAATGTTCTCCCAGGGATTGGCGATATGAAAATGATTTATAATGCTGCTACAGGAAAAGAAAGTGACAGAAAATTGGGCAATAAAGAGCGTTTAATATACTTAATGGGGGCAGCAACAGGATTAGCAGTGATTGCTCTAATGTTAAAAGGATATGATTTTTCTGGGCTAACTCACGATGTTTCTGGTAGTTCATTCGATATTACAAATTTTTCTGAATCAATGACCACCATATCAAAACATGCTGATAAAAAAACCTTGGGTGTGGCTGGAGTTTTGGAAACATTATCCCACGGAGCGTCCCTTGGAGCTACTGGCATTTCAATGGTAAAAAATTTAATTCCTGCTTCTGCTTTTGATTCTTTGCAACCAAAGCTTGCTAATATTTTAAATACTTTTAGCACTTATGCAAGAAATATTCAAGAACAGGTTTTACAAACCTCATAATTAAAAAGTCAATATGAATCAACAAGATTTTAATCAACTAATTCAAAAACTTACAGATCTCGGAGAAGATAAAAACGAACTAGAATTGTGGCAAAATTTATTTCCTGATTTAGAAGAGGAAGAAAAAAAGGAATTGATAAAAAACTTAGAAGATGAATTAAAACAATTAAAAGATTTAAAAAAATAATTTCAAAAAACGGCTACGATAATAGCTGTTTTTTATTTTTGCATAAAGTTAATGCTTGTGCTAAAATGACAACTCAAATATGATAAATTTCGAACAAGAATTAAACACTGAACAATTAGCCGTCGTCCAAAATGGCGACGGTCCGTGTTTGGTTTTGGCCGGAGCTGGATCTGGCAAGACTCGCACTATCACTTATCGTGTTGCCTATCTTTTGGAAAAAGGAGTGCCACCAGAAAATATTTTATTGGTAACTTTTACCAATCGTGCCGCTCATGAAATGATCGAACGTGTTCAAACTTTGACCAATACCGAATTGCCATTGCCATGGTCAGGCACTTTTCATCATATTGCCAATAAAATTTTACGACAATTTGCTTCTCACATAAATTACAAAAATAATTTTACCGTACTGGATGCCGATGACAGTCAAGCACTCATAAAATTGTGTATCAAAGAATTTAAAACGACCGACAAATTTCCTTCAGCCAAAATTGTTAGTGCCATAATTAGTTTTTCCCGCAACTCTCAAAAAAATATTGAGGAAACTATCGAAGATAGATTTACCGGCTGGTGGCATCTGGCCAGAACCATCGGCGATGTATCTTCTCGCTATGAACAAAAGAAAAAAGAGGCCAATGTGATGGACTTCGACGACCTGCTCATTAACCTCGCACTGCTTCTAAATATTTCTGGAATTCAAGAAAAATTTTCCAACCAATTCCAATATATTTTGGTAGATGAATACCAAGACACCAACAAATTACAAGCCAATATTATTGATAAATTAGCCAAAATTAACCGCAATATTTTGGTAGTCGGTGATGATGCCCAAAGTATATATTCTTTCCGTGCAGCGGACATAAAAAATATTTTAAATTTTGAAGAAAAATATCCGGAAGCAAAAATTTTTCGCTTGGAAACAAATTATCGTTCTCATCAAGAAATTTTGTCTTTGGCCAACGGTGTGATTGAAAACAATCGTCAACAATATCCAAAAAAATTAAAGGCGATAAAACTCGACGGCTTAAAACCAAACTTATATCCAAAAAACGATCAATCGGATGAAGCAAGTTTCGTGGTTAAAAAAATAAACGAACTCATCGACCAAGGTACTGCCCCTCACCACATCGCCGTCCTTTTTCGTGCCGCCCATCATTCACAAATGCTCGAAATGGAATTGGCCAAGGCTGGAATACTTTATGATTATCGTGGTGGCCTGCGTTTTTTTGATCGCGCTCATATCAAAGATGTTTTGAGTTATTTGCGAATCTTAAATAATCTATCCGATACTGCTGCTTGGCTAAGAGTGCTAATGCATGAAGATGGAATCGGACCATCCGCCGCCAATAAAATTATTGAAGCAGTGCAAAAATTAGAAAAAATAGAAGATCTCAAATTGCTTGGAGAATCACTCAGTGGCAAAGCAAAAATTGGTTTCGATAATTTCTTAAAAATTTTTAGTGTTCTACTCGAAGCTTACATTCCAGAAAATAATCCGGGTGATTTGATTTCCGCTATCGCTAATTCTCGCTACAGCGAATTTTTATCCACTGAATTTTTGGATAGCGAAGATAGAAAAAAAGATTTAGAACAAATGGCAACTTTTGCCTCCAAACATCAAAACCTCACCAGCTTTTTGACCGAAGCCAGCCTGCAAGAATCTTTTGCCAAACCAACTACACTAAACCAAAAACCATCTGACCAACAAAAACGATTAGTACTATCCACTATTCACCAAGCCAAAGGATTGGAATGGGAAGCAGTATTTATTATCAACGTCGCCAATGATGCTTTTCCCAATAGCCGCGCTGCCACTGAACATAATGGACTCGAAGAAGAACGTCGCCTGTTTTATGTAGCCATTACTCGTGCCAAAAGACATCTCACACTCACTTATCCAATGACCACCGAAAGTTGGAACAACACCTCTGGTCCAAGTCTGTTTTTATCTGAGATTAACTCAGATTTGATTGAAGACCATTCTATTTTATCCTACAAAACCACCGTTTTTGATAGAGATGACGATGAAATTCAATATATTCCCGAAGATCAACCACTAAAAATAAAACCAGGTAGTTTTTTACGTGATCTTGATAACTTATAAAACTCACTCGAAAAAGTGAGTTTTAATTTTGTTAGAAATATAAATTTGTGGTATAATTTAATAAATAATTTATGGCAACTACTACTAACAAAAAATTAAAAAGAATTCTGATAGTCGAAGATGAAAAACCGATGGCTCGTGCTTTGGAATTAAAATTAAACCATTCTGGATTTGAAACGGTGATTGCTTCCGATGGTGAAGCTGCCTTGGACAATCTAAAAAAACAAAAATTTGATTTAGTTTTATTAGATTTAATGATCCCAAAAATAGACGGCTTTGGAGTAATAAAAGCTATGAAAGAAAACGGTGACAAAACTCCGGTTATTGTCGCCTCAAATCTCGGACAAGAAGACGACGCGCACAAAGCCAAAACTTTGGGTGCCAAATGGTATTTTGTAAAATCAGACACACCTATAAATAAAATCGTTGATTATATCGTAGGTACTCTAATGCTTTAAATATGCGCATTGATGACAAAAAAATAAAAAAAGTGCTATTGGATGGAAATTATGTCACCGCTGACGATATTTCCAAAGCTGAAGCCGCCATCAAAAATACCGAAGGGACGATGGTTGATTGGCTTTTGTCATCTGAAATTATTAACAAAGATCTTTTGGGGCAAGCTCTAGCCGAAGCAGACAAGGTAAATTATGCCAATTTAAATATTTACAAACCAAGCCAAGATCAGGTGCGTTTACTACCAGAAGATGTTGCCAAGAAATTTCATGCTGTTGTTTTTCGTCAAGAAGGCGATGAAACAATGGTAGCCACGGACGATCCCACCCAAACAGATTTGGCCAAAAAACTAAAAACCATTTTAAAAGGCAAAAAAATTTCCATCGCTTTTGCCTTTTCTGAAGACATCGAAGAAGCTTTTGTCCATTACTTGAAAACTCTAGAAACTCGCTTCGGAGAGATAATCAAACAACAAAAAAGAGTCGCTCCTGAAATTATCGAAGAAATCATTGATGATGCAGTCGCTTATCGTGCTTCTGATGTTCATTTGGAACCACAAGAAAAAGAGGTGCGAGTACGTTTTCGTATTGATGGTGTCATGCAAGAAGCTGGTCGCATCCCAAAAGATTATTATGGCAATATTTTAAACCGCATCAAAGTTCAAGCCCAACTTCCAATCGATGAACATTTTTCCGCTCAAGATGGCGCCGCCAGACAGGTGAGAGAAAAATATACAGTCGACATGCGTATTTCTATTTTGCCTACCCTAAATGGAGAAAAAGTGGTTATTCGTCTCTTATCTCAATATGTACGCAGTTTTTCTTTTAACGATTTAGGGCTATCTCAACACGACCAAGCCTTACTTCTAAAAGCAATCAACAAACCTTTTGGGATGATTTTAGTCACTGGTCCAACCGGATCTGGGAAAACCACCTCGCTCTACGCTCTACTAAAATTATTAAATAGTCCCGATGTCAATATTACCACTATCGAAGATCCTGTAGAATACAAAATGGCTGGTGTTAACCAAATTCAGGTGAATTCACAAACCAACCTCACTTTTGCCAAAGGCTTACGTTCTATTGTTCGTCAAGATCCAGATATTATTTTAGTTGGTGAAATTCGTGACCAAGAAACCGCTGAAACAGCGATAAATGCCGCCCTTACTGGACATCTTTTGCTCTCCACTTTTCATGCCAATGATGCCGCTACGGCTATTCCACGTCTTTTGGATATGGATGTTGAACCATTTTTATTGTCATCTACTCTAGTGGTCCTTATTGCCCAACGTCTAGTACGAAAAATTTGTGATCAGTGTCGTTTTAGTGAATCGCTGAGCAAAGAGGATGTCAAAAAAACTATTCCTCTAGATGTCCAAAAATATTTTTCAGGGAAACATGTCTTATTATATAAAGGTAAGGGCTGTGCCAGTTGTGGAAAAACCGGATTTCGTGGCCGTACCGCTATTTATGAATTCATCGAAATTTCTCCAGAAATTCAAGAATTAATCTTGCACAATCCTTCCACTGCTCAAATTTGGAAAATTGCCCGCCAACAAGGTTCGACTACTTTGTTTGAAGACGGTATTGAAAAGGTTAAAAATGGCGTTACTACCCTAGAAGAATTATTAAGAATGGCCGAACCTCCAAAATTTTAATTTTATCCCATGAAACCGGATAAAAAAATAGACAAAAAAATAATTCCTCCAAAAAAGAAAAATGGTATTTTGTCTTTTTCTTTTGGTTTTGCCGAAGAAAGTCAATATTTTGTTGAAAATTTATCGATGCTTTTGGCTTCTGGAATGGATATTATCGAAGCGCTCGAAGCTGTCCAAGCTGAAGTAAAATCTACCAAACTTCTCAATATTATTGACGAACTGGTAGAAAATATTAATTCTGGTTTTAGTTTGTGGCAATCATTAGAAAAAACCAAGCTTTTACCACCGCATATCATTTCTTTAGTAAAAATCGGCGAAGAAAGTGGTCGTTTACATCAAAGCTTGGCAGTGGTGGTAACTCAACAAACCAAAAGTCAATCATTCAAATCAAAAATCAGAGCAGCCATGATGTATCCGGTATTTGTGATGGGCGTAACTATGACAGTCGGCATTGGGATTGCTTGGTTTATATTACCGAAACTTTCTACTGTTTTTAATCAACTAAACTTAAAATTGCCGCTTGTCACTAGGGTGCTTATGGCTTTTGGCGACTTTTTATCGCATTATGGATCATTTGTTGTCCCAATTTTTATAGTTTGTATTATTATAATTTTCTACTTTTTATTTTTCTATCGAAAAACAAAATTTATTGGTCAGGCCATATTATTTTCTATTCCAGGAATTAAAAATCTTATTCGCGAAGTAGAGCTGGCACGTTTTGGCTACATTATGGGAACATTACTTGAAGCTGGACTGCCGGTGATTGAAGCCTTAAGTTCATTAAAGGAATCTGGCACATTGCATGCTTACAGCAAAATATATGTACAGCTGAAGGACAGTGTGGAAGAGGGAAAATCATTTGAAGAATTTTTTCATTCTAACAAACAAATAAAAAAGTTAATTCCAACTACTATTCAAAGTTTGATTGCCGTCGGAGAACGTTCGGGAAGATTGGGAAAAATATTTTTAAAAATTAGCGAAAGTTATGAAAATAAAACTGAGCTAACTACCAAAAATTTGAGTGTAATTTTGGAGCCATTATTATTAGTAATAGTGTGGTTGGGAGTGGTCGCCGTAGCAATGGCAGTGATATTGCCAATTTATAGTTTAGTTGGGGGATTAAATCAAAAACCACAATCAACCAATCAGTCGCGTTCAGTCCAAATAAGTGCGCCAAATCCAATCGCTCAAACACCAAGCCACGAAGCACCAACTTTTCCTCCTATTAATACCACCACAATCATTAGTCCAATATTTTCCACTTCCACCCCAACCTCTTCTATACCTTTAACCACAACTTCCAGTGTAATAGTATCTGGCTACCTAGAAATTTCACAAACAAATTCTGGTTATTTAAATATTCGTAGTAGCGCCTCATCCAGTGCAACAATAATCAGCAAGGCTATGACTGGAGAAAAGTTCAATTACCTTGAAATACAAGATGGCTGGTATAAAATAGCTTTAACCCCAGATCAAAATGGTTGGGTGAATGGAAAATATATCGAAATTATTTTAACAACACCGTAATAATATGGGCAAAAAAAATGGCTTTACACTTTTAGAATTATTATTAGCAATTAGTTTGATGGGAATTTTAGCAGTGTTAGCTACTCCAATGTATTTATCTTTACAAGCAGAAAACGAAATGAGCATAACAGCGATCACGATAGAAGACATTTTTCATCGCGCCCAATTAAAATCTCAAGCTGTAGACGGTGATTCAGCTTGGGGTGTCAATATAAAAACCGGATCATTGATTATTTTTAAAGGACAAAACTTTATTAATCGTGATCAAAACTTTGACGAAATTTTTTCTTTGGCCAGCACTGTTGGTTTGTCCGGTCTAACAGAAATAATTTTTTCTCCACTATTTGGCACGCCAAATGTCGTTGGAATAATTAAACTAGCACACTTGGATGGACGTCAAGCACAACTAAGTATAAATGGAATGGGAATTGTAAATAATCCATAACGTTGTGATAATTGTTAAACAAAAAAAAACTTTGGAAGCAAACGGATTTTCATTGATAGAAATTATTTTATCCAGTGGCCTTTTAGCAATGTTTGCTTTGGCTTTTTTGGGTGTGTTGGGCTTTAGCCAAGAAAGCACTTTGCGTGCTGGACAGCGGAGTCGAGCTATCTTTTTAGCCGAAGAAGGTTTAGAAGCCAGTCGCAGTATTAGAGATGAAAATTTTTCCACTTTAACTATTGGTAATCACGGCATAACCTCTACCAACAAATGGGCATTCACCGGACAAGCAGACATAATCGAAAATTTTACCCGCACCATCAATGTTGTTGATATCAATTTACAAACCAAACAAATTACTTCAGAGGTAACTTGGAAACAGACTGGTGGTAACCAAGTTTCAGTTTCTTTTTCAACTTTATTTACCGATTGGCGTACAGCCACCAGCACCGGTACCAGCACCCAATTTTGTGGAGTTTAATAAGATATGATTAATCAAAATAACAATCGTGGTTTTACTCTCATTGAACTTTTGCTTTATACAGTAATTGCCGCCTGTTTACTATTGGCAATCACTGCCATGATAGCACTACTTACTCAATCCAGAGTAAAAAACAAAACTATTAGTTTGGTCGAACAGCAAGGAACACAAATATTACAAATATTAAATCAAGAAATTAGAAATTCAGTAGTAATAATTTCTCCAACAAATGGTAACAGTGGTGACACCTTACAAGTGCAAGATTTTTCTGGAAAAAATACAACTTTTAATGTGACTAGCGGAACATTGCGTGAAACAATCCTCAACCAAACAATTTCACTTTCATCAAACCAGTTAGTTGTGACCGATTTACATTTTGCAAACTTAACCCCAAACAGTTTACAAAATTCTATTAAAATAAAATTTACTTTGAGTTACAATAACGTCGCCAATCGTACTGAATATAATTACAGTCAAACTTTTTATGGCACTGCTACCCTACGACAACCTTAATAAAAACGGTTTTGCGGTTTTAATCGGCGTTCTAATTGTCGGTGCTTTTGGTGTTGCGGTGGTTTTGTATCTAGTGCTATCTGGATTATATTCTTACCAGAATAGTTTCGTTTTAGAACAATCAAATACTGCCAAAGCAACCACTAACGCCTGCGCCGAGATCGCTTTAAACAAAATACAATTATGTTCATCAACTGTTGGAATAGGAAACACACAAATTAACGGACAAACTTGTAATTACGAAATTATAAACAACGGTGGACAATTGAGAACTATACAAATATCAAGCATGGTTGGTACAATTACTAGGAAAGTAAAAATTTTAGTCAACCAAATAGATCCAAAAATAGTTTTAAATTCTTGGCAGGAAGTAGCCTCATTCTAAATCTATGAAAATAAAATCCCACCCGGGTTTCACCCTCCTAGAAATCCTCCTAGTAGTAGCCGCTATCGCCATCTTAGCTGGTATTGTTATTGTGGCTATTAACCCAGGCAAACAGCTTGGTGCAACTAGAAATACAGCAAGATACAGTGATGTAAGTACTATCTTGAATGCTATATATCAGTATGCTTTGGATAATAATGGATTGTTTCCTGGTGGGATAGATAATACACTTCGGATGCTTGGGACGGATCCTAGTGGATGTAATGTGTCTTGTGGTGGTGGGAGTAGCAGTAGTTCGGTTAGTATTACAGATAATAGTCAACCTACCTTTGCTGGTACTTATACTAATACATTGTTTAATACTAACACTAGTTT
>OBEQ011562860.1_pt1 | contig 32618 bp, 25 predicted proteins | sample 1670901 | NCBI WGS metagenome assembly OBEQ01 (sample SAMEA104232315, study PRJEB22302) | groundwater metagenome | biome: forest; feature: aquifer; material: groundwater | place: USA | collected 2011-08-07 | depth 5.4 m | reverse complement strand
GCGGGGGAGGGGGGCCCCCCGCCGAGTCCTCCCGGCGCAGGCGTCGAAGATCCACCAGCAGCTCGCGTGCACCCTGGTACCGGAGTCCGGGATCGCGCTCGAGGCACTTGAGGGTGAGCAGATCGACCAGGGCCGAAGCGTGCGTCATGCTCGCGGAAGGCGGGGCGATGGGGGCGTGCAGGATCGCTCCGGCGAGCTCCATCGCGGTCCCGCCCACGAACGGGCGCCGGCCGGTGACCATCTCGTAGAAGACGGCACCGAAGGCAAAGATGTCGGAGCGGTGGTCGACCACCTGTGCGCGCACCTGCTCCGGCGACATGTACGCCGGTGTTCCGAGCACGCGGCCCTCCTCGGTGGACAGCGCCTGCGTGTCGGCAAAGGCAGCCTGGCTGTCGTGGCGCGCTTCTTCCATCTCGCGCAGCTTGGCCAGGCCGAAATCCAGGATCTTCACATGACCGTCGCAGACCATCAGGTTCTCGGGCTTGAGATCGCGGTGCACGATGCCCGCGTCGTGCGCGCTGGCCAGCCCCTCCACGATCTCGGTCGCGAGCGAGATCGCCTCTTCGAGAGGCACTGGGCCTTCCTGCAGTCGCGCCCGCAACGTCGTCCCGCGCACATACTCCATGGCGAGAAAGACCGTCCCTCGATCGTCGCCCACCTCGAAGATGGCGGCGATGCTCGGGTGGACCACCGCCGCGGTCAGGCGTGCTTCGCGAAGCAGCCTGGCTCGGCGCTCCTTGTCGCCCACGGTGTCCAGCGGGAGCACCTTCAGGGCGACGCGTCGACCGAGCGCCTCGTCCTCGGCCAGGTAGACGACGCCCATGGCGCCCTCGCCGAGCCGACGCTCGATCCTGAAGTGGGAGACCCGCTCGCCCGATCGGAGCGGCTCCATGTGGCGCATCGCTCGGCGACGATAGCAGCGTCCGGCTGGTGGCGTAAACTCCCCCGGTGCTGTTCGCCAAGCAGCTGCGCGAGGGAGTCCGGACGGGCAGGATCACCTGCAGCGTCCGCATCTGGATGCGTGCGAAGGTGAAGGTCGGCGGCCGCTACGGCATGCAGGAGGGCGAGATCGAGGTCGATTCCATCGTGTCCATCGGCATCGAGGACATCACGCCCGAGCTGGCGCGACGCTCGGGCTTCAAGGGTGTCGTCGATCTGCTCAAGACCGCCAAGCACGGCCCGGGCGAGAACGTCTACCTGGTGCGCTTCCACTACGTGCCGCCCGGCCGCACCAGGAAGAAGTAGACCGCGCGAGGAGAACGAGCATGCCCGCAAGTCCGCATCCGACCGCGAAGCTGCGCAGCACGGCGCCCGTGTTCCAGGTCGGCGACGTGGCTGCGGCCATGCACTGGTACGAGTCCAGGCTGGGATTCGTGGCGCATCCCTTTCCCCGCTCACCACCGCACGCCTTCTGCATCCTCACCCGTGACGCCGTCGAGATCATGCTCCAGCGCGCCGACGATGCGGCAGAGCTCGACGTCTACCGGCGCCGCGCCGGCGGGGTCTGGCACGTGTACGTGCGCATGGAAGGAGTCCAGGACTTCTACCAGCAGGTCAGGCGGCAGCCCGACGTGGTCGTGCTCGAGCCTCTCGAGCGTCAGCCGTACGGAGACAGCGAGTTCGTGGTCAAGGATCCCGACGGTTACGTGCTGGTGTTCTCCGAGCTGCTCGGCGAAGGGGCGTGAGCCTGACTACACCGGCACGCCGGTGACCAGCACGTAACGGCTTCCGGTGACGTGCACCTGCCGCCCGTGCTGCTGCAGGTACCTGCGGTAGTACGCGGCGTCCTTGACCAGGAGGCCCAGCTCGGGCTCGCGGAAGTTCTTCATGCGCGTGCCCAGCTGCACCTCGCCGTCGAAGTAGCGGCAGTTGGGCAGGCCCAGGATGATCGAGGCGGTGGGGGCCAGGTGGCGCCTCATGAGCGTGTGCAGCACCGCCCGATCGTCGACGCCCGGGCTCTGCAAGGTGCCGATCGACACGACCAGATCGAACCGGCCGCCCAGATCGAGCGTCGTCAGCGCGGCGAGGTCGGCCTCGACCAGCTGCACGCGCGCGGCGGCGAAGCGCGCGCGCGCGATGGCCAGGGCCGAGGCGCTGTGATCGATGCCGACGAAGCTCGCGCCTTCGCCCACGCCCGCGCCGGGAGCGAGCATGAGCGCCAGCTCGTCGCCGGTGTTGACGCCCAGGTCGAGCACGCGCGGCGCCGGCCCCAGGCGCGTCCGGGCCAGCGCCTCGTTGAAGTCGATCACGAACGTGGGATCCTCGAGCTTCGAGATGCGTGCGAAGCCCGAGGCGGCGCCGTACTTCTCGGTCGCATCGGTGGCGGCGCGCGGCGCGTCGGCGTGCCAGCGCGCCGTGACGTCGAGGCGCTCGAAGCGCAGCTCGACGAGTGGCGGCGACGCCGGCCGCGGCGTCAGCAGGCGCAGGCCGAGGCGGTCAGCCAGCTCGACCCAGACCCGGAACGGGCGATGCACGTACGCGGCGCCGTCGATGTCGAGCATCTCGCCCGGGTACAGGCCGCGGCCGTGGTCAGGATCGACCACGCAAAACGACAGCGCGTGCTCGCCGGCGAGCAGCCGCGCCCGGGCGTGGGCGATGATCTCGACCAGCGACTCGCGCGTGAAGATGGGTCCCGACGGGGTCATGGCTGCTGCCGCCTCGACGGCCTTGACCTGCTCATCGCGGGCCTGGCGGGCTAGGGAAGATCTTCCGGCTCGTACAGCGGCCGGATGTCGATCTCGAGCGTGCCACCCAGGATCTCGGCGTAGGGCGTGCACAGCTGGACGGCCGCGTCCATCGAGGGCAGCTTGAGCAGGGAGTAGCCGCCGATGAGCTCCTTCGACTCCATGAACGGGCCATCCTTCACCTGCAGCTTGTGGTTGGTGAAGATGAGGCGTTTGCCCTTCGAGCTGGGCTGCAGGGTCTCCGCCGAGACCAGCACGCCGGCCGTGGTCATCTCGTTCTTCAGCTTGGTCAGGTCGGCCTTCTGCTTGCTGCTCAGGCCCTGGCCGGCCTCGGAGGCCTTGTCGGCCTTGTGCAGCATGAGCACGCGCAGCGGCACGTTCTCCGGCTTGGGCATGAGGCCGAGATCCCAGGCCTCGGTGACCGGACCGAGCTCGACCTCGCCGTCGCCCACGAGCTTGCCGTAGCGCTGCGCCCACTCGATGGCCTGGTCGCGGTTGTCGACCTTGAGCAGCATGATGGTGCTCACCAGCTCGTTCACCCCGGTGTAGGGCCCTTGCTTCACGGTGCTCGTGCCACCGCTGAAGGTGATGCGCGTGCGGTTGGCGCTTCTGCCCAGGCCGTTGCCGTCGAGGAACTGGCCCTTCTGCGCGTACTCGCCGATGAACTCGCCCATCTTCTGGATCAGCTCGGGGTTCGGCTTCTCGCCCGCCTCGGTGTGCGGATCGTGCTTGTGCATGACCATGTAGCGCGTCATTTGTCTCTCCATTCTCTCGCTTGGGTCTTAGCTACGACACCGACGATGAAGCAAGCAGCGCACGCACGCGCGGCTCACGCAGGTAAAGCCCGGCCCACACGATGACACCCATGACGATGGGAAACCAGAAGGGGTCGCCGACGCGGACGTGGGTGGCGGTGGCACCGCCCAGGTACGCCGTGAGCAGCAGCGCGCCCAGCACCTGCGTCCGGGGGATGGCGTACAGCACCGTGCACGCGAGCAGCAGCACACCGAGCTGGCTCGCGATGTCGGGGCTGTAGCCGAGCCGGTTGAAAGCGTCGATCACGGGCGCGACCGGGAACAGCTTGATGGCGCCGTCGAAGAGCAGAAACGCCACCACCAGGCCGGTCAGCACGCGGCCGGTCCAGACCAGCTTCTTCGAGACGGGCGCCGCAGCCGGCGCGGGGGAGACGAGCACATTTTCCATGACAATCCTCCGGGTCGTTGGTTCGTTGTTGGTTGCCTTCATGAACACGACGAACCGCCCCGGGCGCGATCGACAAGGAAGCGTGTTTTTCTTTCAAAATATGGAAATCGTTGACGAAGTCACTCGAAGCGAAATGCGCGAGCGACCACGAAGCTGCGTCCCAGGAGCAGCACGCGGTGGCCCGGACGGGCCGGCCGCTCGGGCAGGAGCGACGCATTGGCGCCGTGAGCTCTGACGCTCTCGGCCGCCTGCTGCGCAAGGCTCCCGGGTGCATTCATCAGACATCCGAAGCCATCGGCGAGCGTCTCCGCGCAGCGCCGCACACCGAGGTAGTGCACGCCGTCGCGCCATCCGCCCGTCGCCAGGGTCACCTGCTTGGCCAGCGTGCTCGCGAACGTGGGCGGACACTGGCGCGCGCAGCTCACGAAGAGCTTCATCCACGCCTCGTCGTAGTCGAGCAGCAGCGGATGCCTCTCCGCCAGCTCGGCCTGCGCGTAGGCTTCGCCGTGGAAGCTCGTCTCCTGCTTGCCGGTGAAGTGGACGCGCACCGGCGCCGAGCCATCGGGCTCGAGCGTCCAGTACGTCGTCTGTCGACGCACGATGCGTCCAGGCCCGTGCAGCGGCGCGGGCATGTGCGCGGCCGGGCGGGCACGCGCGAATGCCTCGGCCGCCACGGCCTCGGGCAGGCTGGCGAGGAACCCGGCCAGCTCGCTCTGATTGCTGCCGTAGCGAGCGATCACTCCGCGCGTGGTGAACTCGCTGAGGTTGAAGCCGTGCTCGATGTCGTTGAACCAGAGCACCTGCCCATCGAGCTCCGCGACCACCCAGAAGCCACCGCCCTGGTCGCCCCAGGGCGAGCACTGCCACTTCTGCGGCTCGATGCGGATGCGCTCCCAGGCGCGGCGAACGGCGTCGTCAGCACCCATCAAGGCCGCCGCGATGAGCGAGTCGAGCCGTTCACGGGTAAGCATGATCGGCGCAGTCTACTCCCGTAGGCGAAAGGCAGTAGCGCCTCATCTGGACGTCGTCGGAGCGTTGCCGAGCGAGCCGAAGCCGTCGGCGTGGCCGCCGAGCTCGCGCGCGAGCCGGCCGAGCAGACGCTCGAGCGCCACGACGCGCTCGAACGTGGGCACGATGGTGATCGAGCAATAGCAGGTCCACTCGCCCGTCTCCGCGTCCGCCTCGACGCGCGACGAGAAGCCCATGGGCGCGGTGCGCACCTCGACGACGTGTCCGACGGCCTCGCTGGGCACCACCACGAAGAAGTCGATCGTCATCGGCCGGGACAGATCCGAGCCCTGGTCCTCGTAGCGCCGCAGCGCCGCGCGCGTGGCCTCGTCGCCGTCGTGCTCGTGGTCAGGCGTTGTCATGGTGCTCTGATATTCGCATCACTCGTGGCCTTCTCGAATTCTCGCCCAGGGGTGACGCGCGTCATTCCCTATCGACTCCCGGTCCGGCCGTGTGTCGAGATTCTTGCGAAGAGATTGCCTCTGTTGCTAGGGTGCGTCCGACCCTTTCTGGAAACTGACCCGCGACCCGGGGGGCGGCTGCTGCGACGCGAACGTCGGGCAGTCACCTCCACATCGCATCTGAGGCGGTGACTCATGTGGAAGACGAGAATCCTTGCGGCATTCTTGTTGGTCATTCCGACCATGGCTGGCGTGGCTCACGCCCAGGAACCTCCTCCTGCCCAGGCGCCCCAGCCACCGTCGCGCGTCGTGACCGGTCTGGTCGAGGACGCGAACAGTCGCGAGCCCCTGGCCGGTGCCACGGTCACGGTCAAGGGCACGGCCATCCAGACCACGACGGATGACAAGGGCTTCTTCATCTTCACCGGTCTGCCCGCCGGCCAGCTGACCTTCGAGGTGGCCGCGCCCGGTCACGACCCGACCGACGTCCCGATGGCCTTCGAGCACGGCTCGCTGCGCATCGCGCTGGTGGCCTCCGGGGCCGCCGCGCCGCAGCCGGCGCCGCCGCCTGGTCCTCCGCCTGCTGCGACACGCACGGTGAGGGGCATCGTGACCGAGAAGGGCACCGGCGTCCCGGTCATCGCCGCGCAGGTGCAGCTCAAGGGCAGCACCGTCAGCGTCCTGACCGAAGACGACGGCACCTACGTCTTCGAGGGCCTGCCCGTCGAGGACGTCGTGCTCGAGTTCATCGATGCCGAGCACATCACGCTGGCCATCAAGGTCCCGGCCGGCAAGGACAGGGCCGACGTGGTCCTGAACCAGGAGGTCGGTGAGGTCATCGAGATCACCCAGCGCGCCCCGCGCATCACCCGCACCAACATCGCCAACGGCGCCTCGACGGTGAAGGGCGAGGACCTGTCGCGCGTGTCCGCCGGCACCGTCGACGACGCCATGCAGGGCAAGGTCGCCGGCGCCAACATCCAGTCCAACTCGGGCGCTCCCGGGGGCGGCGTGCAGGTGCGCCTGCGCGGCGTGTCGACCATCAACGGCCAGTCCTCGCCGCTCTACGTCATCGACGGCGTGGTCATCAGCAACGTGGCCATCCCGTCGGGCATCGTGGCGGTCACGGCGTCCTCGGGCGGCTCGAACTCCTCGAGCACGCAGGACAACCAGGTCAACCGCATCGCCGACATCGACGTCAACGACATCGAGAGCATCGAGATCCTCAAGGGCGCCTCGGCGGCCGCCCTCTACGGCTCGAAGGCGGCCAACGGCGTCGTCATCATCACCACCAAGCGCGGGCGCGGCAAGAAGGTGCGCGCCAGCATCACGCAGCGCGTCGGCTTCTCGCAGATCTCGAACGAGCTCGGCTCGCGCAAGTTCGCCAACGTGCAGGAGGCCATGGACGCCTTCGGTCCCAGCGCCGCCATGTACTTCGTGCCCGGACAGACCTACGACCACGAGGCCGAGCTGACCGCGGGAACCCACCTGGGCAGCGAGACCATCGCCAGCATCTCGGGTGGCGGCGACGCGGGCAGCTACGTGGCTTCGCTGCTGATCAAGGACGATCCCGGCATCATGATCGGCACCGGCTACGAGAAGCAGTCGTTCAAGCTGGGCCTGGCGCGCGAGCTGGGCAGCCGCTTCAAGATGAACCTCTCGGCCAACTTCATCCACGCCGACACCGCGCGCGGCCTGACCAACAACGACAACGCCACCGTCTCGCACTACATGGTGTTCCCGGGCACGCCCAGCTTCCTCGACCTGCGCCAGAACGCCGACGGCACCTTCCCGCAGAATCCCTTCGTCCCCTCGCACACCAACCCGCTGCAGACGGTCGCTCTGATGAGCGACAGCGAGGAGATCTGGCGCTTCCTCGGCTCGGCCGCCGGCACCCTCAACCTGTTCAAGGACGAGCAGTCAGACGCCAACCTGGTCGCCAACCTGGGCGTCGATCGCTTCCAGCAGCACAACTCGCTGCTGTTCCCGCCCGAGCTCTTCTTCGAGGGCGACGACGGCCTGCCCGGCACCTCGCTGGCCATGGACGGCGACAACCTGAACGTGAATACTGGCCTGAGCGGCTCGTACGGCTTCACGCCCTCGTCCAAGGCGTTCCGCAGCATGAGCACGCTCGGCCTGGTCTACGAGACGCGCGACCTCGATACCGTCTACGTGACCAGCCGCAACCTGAACGCGGGCCAGTCGAACCTCGACGCCGGCAGCAACATCGACATCACGCAGGTGCGCCAGAAGGTCAACGATCGCGGCGGCTTCGCGCAGGAAGAAGTGCTCCTGCTCGACGAGAGCCTGTCGATCCTGGGCGCCGTGCTGGCCGAGCAGTCGAGCCTGAACGGCGACGCGAACAAGCTCTTCTTCTATCCCAAGGCCGCGGCCACCTACAAGATTCCCGGCCTGGAGAAGAACTTCGATCTGCTGCGCGTGCGCGCCGCCTACGGCGAGACGGGCAACCAGCCGATCTACGGGCAGAAGTTCACCCCCCTGGTCGCCACCGACACCATCAATGGCAACGCCGGCACGCGCAACAGTGGCGTGGCCGGTGATCCCAACATCAAGCCAGAGCGCCAGCGCGAGATCGAGCTGGGCGTCGACGCGGTCGGCTGGGACGGCCGCGCGGTCCTCGAGCTCACCGGCTACCAGCGCACCGTGAGCGACCTGCTGCTCTCGCGCACGCTGCCGCCCTCGACCGGGTTCACCGCCCAGTTCTTCAACGGCGGCGAGCTGCGCAACCGCGGCGTGGAGCTCATGGTCCAGGTGGAGCCGGTGAAGTTCAACAAGTTCCTGTGGACCTCGCGCACGACCTTCTCGCTCAACCGCAGCAAGATCACGTCGCTGCCCGTGCCGTCCTTCCAGACCGGCGGCTTCGGCACCGGCCTGGGTTCGTTCCGCATCGAGGAGGGCGCCTCGGCCACCCAGATCGTCGGCAACGACGGCTTGCTTGAAGACGGCAAGACCTGCTGCGTGGTGCACAAGCTGGGCGACACCGAGCCGACCTTCCGCATGTCGTTCGTGAACAACTTCACCATGGGCGACTTCGGCCTGACCTCGCTGTGGGACTGGCAGCAGGGCTCGGACGTCATCAACCTGACCCGCTACCTGTACGACGCGTCCAAGAACAGCCCCGACTACCTGAGCGCGGGCATGCAGCGCCAGATCGACATCGAGTCGCACGCCGGCGTCTACATCGAGGACGCGTCCTTCCTCAAGCTGCGCGAGGTCTCGGTGTACTACGAGCTGCCCAAGAGCGTGGTCAGCCAGCTGGGCCCGCTGTCGAGCGGCACGGTCAGCCTGAGCGGGCGTAACCTCGTGACCTTCACCAAATACTCCGGCCTGGACCCCGAGGTTTCGAACTTCGGCAACCAGCCGATCGCGCGCAACATCGACGTGGCGCCCTATCCGCCCAGCCGTAGCTTCTGGCTGTCGCTCTCGGCGGGATTCTAGGAGATGACGACCATGCTGAAGAACATGCTCAGGACCATCGCAGCGATCTCGCTCGTGGCCTCGGTCGCGTCGTGCGACCTCGACGTGCCCGACCTCAACAACCCGGGGCTCGACTCGCTGTCGGAGCACCCGACCCGCTCGGGCATCCTGGCCGCAGCCACCGGGCTCATCATCGGCAACCGCATCGGCTTCTCCACCGAGAACGGCTACGTCGCCCACCTCGGCATCCTCGGCCGTGAGATGTACAACTTCGACCCGGCCGACCCGCGCTACGTCGACGAGATGCTCAAGTCATCGTTCGATCCGGGCGCGACCGCCTTCGGAGGCAACTTCTGGGCCGCGCCCTATGTCAACATTCGCAGCGCGTTCACGGTGCTGCACGCCGTCGACGCGGTGGTGGGCATGCCCGATACCGAGAAGGAGGCCGCGCGCGGGCTGGCCAAGACCATCCAGGCGCTCGACTTCCTCGTCATCATCAACGCCCACGACACAAATGGCGCGCCCATCCTGGTCGACCGACCCATCAGTGATCTGGCGCCCATCGCCAGCAAGGCCGAGGTGTTCGCTCACATCAAGTCCCTGCTCGACGAGGCCAAGGGTCACCTCGAGAAGGCGGGCGGCACCTTCCCGTTCGCCCTGTCGACCGGCTACGCGGGCTTCGATACGCCGGCGACGTTCCTCAAGTTCAACCGCGCCATCAAGGCGCGCGTCGACGTGTACACCGGCGACTTCAACGCGGCGCTCACCGATCTGGCCGCGTCGTTCATCTCCAACGATCCGGCCAACCCGGCCCTGGATGTGGGCGTCTACCACTCCTACGGCACCGGCTCGGGTGACTCGCGCAACGGGCTCATCAACAAGAACTTCTTCGCCCATCCGTCCGTCGTGACCGACGCCGACAAGAAGGCGGACGGCACCACCCTCGACGATCGCGTCACTCGCAAGATCGACACCATCGCGATGCCGGCCAAGTACAAGGACCTGACCTCCAACCTGGTGTTCAAGATCTACAAGAGCCCGACCGACCGCGTGCCCATCATCCGCAACGAGGAGCTCATCCTGCTGCGCGCCGAGGCCAACATCGGGCTGAACAACCTGGTTGCGGCGGCCGACGACATCAACTTCATCCGGGTGAATTCAGGCGGGCTGGCGCCACGCCTGGACCTGACCACCGCGGCCATCGCCCTGACCGAGCTGCTCAAGCAGAAGCGCTACTCGCTGATGTTCGAGGGTGGCCACCGCTGGATCGACGCGCGCCGCTACGGCTTGCTCAACACCTTGCCGCTCGATCGCCCGGGCGACGTCGTGCACGACAGGTTCCCCATCCCCACGTCCGAGAGCGACGCCCGCTAACCTAGGCCGCGCGAATCTTCAGCTGCACCTTCGACGTGCTGCGGCTCGCCGCGGTGAGCCGCAGCAGCTTGGCCGACGAGAACACGCCGCGCAGGCGCGGCCCCTGGCCGGCCTCTTCCTCGATCACCGCCAGATGCGTCCGGCCGATGCGCTGGAAGGTCAGCAGGATCGATTCGACCGTCGCGTGATCCACGTCAGCGAGGGTGGCCACGTGCCACTCGGTCACCGGATCCATGATGTCGAGCACGGTCACGTCGGCACGGGTGCCGCCGATGGTCTGCATGTGACAGATGGGCTTCTCGCCCAGGATGTCGTAGGCGGTGACCATGCCGATGATCGACTGGCCGTCGTCGTCGATGACGAAGGTGGAGCGGGCGCCGGCGTGCTTCATGTGCTCGAGCGCGGCGTCGATCCCGAGTGTGTTGGCCACGGTGATGATGGCGTGCTCGGTGAAATCGGTCATCACCGAGCGCGCGGGAGCGTCGAGCTCCACGCTCCAGGCGCCGCGCAGCGGCGCGGCCAGGGTCGTCTTCATCGCCAGCAGTTCGAGCGGTCGCTTTGCCATAGGCGCTTCCTTCCCAGGCCTCAGGATCTCGGCCCGCGCGGTGTCCTTGGTGGACGGGTGCCGCAGTTGCAGCGCGCGTGCCGAAGCACTTTGGCTGTGCTTGCCGGGGGTTATCGGCACCGCTGCGTGCAGCCCCCCGCACCCCTGTAGCGCGCCGTCCTCACCGCCACCGACCGGGGCAGGGTCAGTGCTGGCCTTCGAGGTAGCGGATGGCCGCCGCCGCGTCCTTCTCGAGGCACGCGTTGGGACGCAGCTGCGCCGCCTTCTGCAGCGCGGGAATGGCCTCCTTGCGGCCGAGTGTGCGCAGCTTGCCCACCGCCTCGCGACGCTTGGCGCAGGTCAGGCCCTGCTCCAGGTCGAGCGAGTAGCTCTCCAGCTCATCGACCCGCCCCAAGACGCCTTTTTGCCTGGCGATGGCGCGAGCGCGCTGGCGGACCTCGCGCAGCTTGCCGCTCGAGGCCTGCTCGACGACGAGGTCTTCGGCGCCCGGCACGGGACGCTCGGCCAGGAGCTCGAGAGCTCGCAGCGCCGCCGTCTTGTCCTTGCCCTTGAGGATGGTGGCGAGGTCGCCGCGCAGGACCTTGCTGTCGAGCAGCTCGGGCGCCAGGCTGGTGGCGAGGGCGTAGGCCTTGACCGCCTCGGCATGCGCGCCCACGACGGTGCGCGCGCGTCCGAGCAGGAACTGTCCGTACGCGTCGCGCTCGCCCGCGGGCGCCACGAGGCCACCTTCGAGCATCTCGAGCGCGCCCCGAGCGTCGCCACTGTCGAGCTTTCGCTCCGCCTGCTGGGCGAGCTCGCTCCTGGGCGGGCCGACGGCCGTCGCGCCGGGTGCTGCCCCCGGTCTGGCCCTGTGCTTGCGCGCGCTGCTCACCAGCAGCACCACCGCGGCGATCGCGACCAGGATCAGCGCCGGCAGCCCCACCCGGGCCATGCTCTTCCAGCTGCGCTTGCCCGGCGCCGCGAGCGCCGGCCGCCTGGCCGGCTCCAGGGTCGTGACCGCGGACGAGCCATCCACGGGCGACGACGAGTCGGGGGCCGCTTGCATGGTTTCGATGAGGCCGTCGATGGCCTCGAGCATGTCCTTGGCCGACTGGTAACGCTCGTCGGGCAGCTTGGCCAGCGCTCGATCGAGCACCTGCTCGAGCTCATCCGACCACTCGTGATCGGGGAGAGCCTCGCGCAAGGTCGGAGGCTTGTTCTGCACCTGCATGCGCGCGATGGTCATGGGATCCGGGCCTCTGAACGGCTGGTGCCCGGTCAGCACCTCGAAGAGCAGGATGCCCGTCGCATACAGGTCGGCGCGATGATCGACCGGCACACCGAGTGCTTGCTCGGGTGCCATGTATTCAGGAGTGCCGAACGCGGTGCCCACCAGGGTGAGGCTGTCCGACCCGACCTCCGACGCCGCCTCGCCGACCACCTTGGCGATGCCGAAGTCGAGCAGCTTGACGAAGTCCTTCCCCGCCGAGCCGGTGACCACCAGCATGACGTTGTCTGGCTTGAGGTCGCGATGGACGATGCCCACGGCATGGGCGTGCGTGAGCGCCGCGAGGACCTGGCTGATGATGCGCAGGCCGCGCACCGGCTCGATGGGACCCTTGTCGATGAGGTTGCCCAGCGAGTTGCCGCGCAGCACCTCCATGACCAGGAACGGCGCCCCGCTGTCGAGGGCGCCGAAGTCCAGCACCTCGACGATGTGGGGATGGCTGAGCAGGTTGGTGGCCTTGGCCTCCCGCTCGAAGCGCTTCATGATCTCCGGGATCTTGCCGAAGCGCGGGTACAGGGTCTTGAGCGCCAGGCGCTGCCCCGACTTGACGTGCTCGACCTCGTACACGGCGCCCATCCCGCCGCGCCCCAGCTCGGAGCGGATGAGATAACGTCCAGCGACCAGATCGCCTACTCCGTAGCCGGTGCTGGAATCAGACGAGCTGTCGACCGTCACCGGGGTTGGGTGTAGCACGCGTCGGTGCTCGCTGTCGTTTCGGCAAGAATGCGCCGCGGTAAATGGCGAGAAGAGCCCTTCCCGCGGGTCGAGTCGCGAGGACATACTCGCGCCCGATGTACCGCGTCCCGCTGCTCGGGCTGTCCGTCATGCTCGCCGCCTGTCAGAGCGATAGCCCGGCCCGCTTCGACGCGGGGGGCCTCGGCGCCGACGCCGTCCCGGCGGCTGACGCGTCCGCCGACGCCGTGCCGCCGCAGCACGGGTGGCGCGCGGCCTATTTCTTTCACCATGGCCGGGTGGCGCTCGAGCGCGTCGACCCGACGGTCGACTTCAGCTGGGGCGACGGCGGCCCATCGCCAGAGGTGGGCGTCGACCACTTCTCGGTGCGCTGGACGGGCGTGCTCGACGTGCCCGCTGCCGGCGCCTACACCTTCGTCGTCACCGGCGACGACGGGGTGCGCCTGTGGGTCGGCGACACGCAGGTGATCGACGACTGGACCTTCCACTACGCGGCGCGCTTCGAAGCGACGGTGACGCTGAGCGTCGGCCTGGTGCCGGTACGTCTCGAGTACTTCGAGAAGGATCTCACCGCCGAGGTGCACCTGGCCTGGCGCAGCGACGCCTTCGCCGAGCAGATCATCCCGGCAGAGCGGCTCTGGACCGCGCCCGTGGGCGCGCCGCTGCGGGCGCCGCAGCCACCCTACGAGAACCCGGTCGTGGCCCGCGATTGCCCGGATCCGGGCCTGCTCGCCGATCCGGCGTCCACGGGCGTGACCTACTACATGGTCTGTACCGGGGGCAGCTTTCCCATCCGGCGCTCGGCCGATCTCGTGCTCTGGGAGGACAGCGGACACGCCGTGCTGCCCACGGGCAAGCCGCCCTGGGCGCTCGACGGCGGGCGCAACTGGGCCCCCGAGCTGCACCGCATCGGCAGCGACTACGTGGCGTACTACACCTCGGTCGACGGCAACGGTCACCTCGCCATCGGCGCCGCGTGGGCGACGGATCCGCTCGGGCCCTACACCGACATCGGCGCAGCGCTGGTCCAGGATCCGCTCGGCGTCATCGACGCGACCTACTTTCGCGACGGCGACGGGCGCCACTATCTGATCTACAAGATCGACGGCAACTCGCAGGGCCAGCCGACGCCCATCTTCGCGCGCGAGCTGGCCGCCGACGGGCGCGCGTTCGCGTCGGGCAGCACGCGCCATCAGCTCCTGGTCAACCAGCCCGGGACCTGGGAGGGCGGGGTGATCGAGGCGCCCTGGCTGGTCGAGCACGACGGTCGCTACTACCTCTTCTACAGCGCCAACGTGTACGACGCGCGCTACCGTACCGGTGTGGCGCGCGCGTCGGCACCGCTCGGACCCTACGAGAAGCACGGCGAGCCGTTGCTGGCCAACAACCAGCGCTGGGTCGGTCCCGGTCACGGCTCGGTCGTGTCTGCGGGCGGCGCCGACTATTTCGTCTACCACGCCTGGTCGGCGACGCCGCAGGGCGGCAACGACGTCGCCGCCGGCCGCCAGGTGCTGCTCGACCGGATCGTCTGGCAAGACGGCTGGCCGCGCATCGGCGACGGGACGCCAGGTCGCGCGCTCGAGCCGTGGCCGGGGTCGCCATGAGCGCGTGCGGGCAAGTTCGCGCGCGCTCTTCTGGATCCAGTAGGTAGCTGCGCCGGCGTTTGCGTCGGTGTCGGCGTCGGCGTTGTTCTGTTCCGCCGATCTGGTGGCCGCGGATGACGGCGCGCCGCTCAGTCGTTCGCCGTGACATCGGCACGCAGCGACACAGTCGCCGTGTGGTCGACGCGGGCACCGACACGGGAGCGACACAGTCGCGCTCGCAAACCCGCGTCATCCCTGGGCTGACGCCTGGCTTCTCGCTTGCTCTGTTGCGCGCCGAAAGGAGCAACACGCATGAAGATATGGTTCGTGAGGAGTGCCCTGCCCGTGCTGGCGCTGAGCATGCTCGGGTTGGGAGCAGGTGCCGCCGTCGGCGGGACGGTGGCGGCGAGTGAGGGCGAGCGGCGCATGCCGCTGGCCGAGGTGCAGGCCGCCGACCACGGCGCCGACGGTCTGTTCTCGCTCGAGGTCGATCCGGTGGCGGTCGTGCAGAGCGGCAAGGGGGCGAGCCAGGCGCTCGAGTTCGAGGTCACCATGGTGAGCCACGCCAGCCAGCGATCGTCGCACCGCTGGGTCTACGTGCTCACCGACGACCGTGGCCAGGTGATCACGGCGCCCAGGAAGAGCGAGCTGTTCCGTCTGGACGGCCGGGACGACGCGCGCAGCTTCACGCTGCGCACCGCGGCGCTCGCCGATGGCTACTACAGCCTGCGCGTGACCGCGGCCGGCTCCGACGGCAGCGACGACAGCACCGTCGACGCCGAGCGCTTCCTGCGCGTCAGGCAGGGTGCCGTCACGCCGATCTCGTTCGAGGAGTGGTCGACCAAGTCGCGCGCCAACCGCGCCATCGAAGGCTAGCCAGGAAACCAGTCAGGAAACCCGATGACCATGAGCATGAAAAGACTTCTACCCGCGCTCGCGGCCCTGGCCGTGACCGTGCCCGGCTCGCTGGCATTCGCCGCGTCGAGCGGCACCATCGCCGGCAAGCTGTACTTCTACCAGAACCAGGGCAACTACTGCCCCACCGGTCGCGACTGCACCGGTGCTCGCTACCGTGAGGCCGAGTACCACACCAACCAGCCCATCGCGAATGCCAAGGTCTACATCCGGCGCAAGTCGGATGACACCGTGCTCGGACAGGGCACCACGGGCACCGACGGTGCCTACTCGATTCACTGGACCGATCCGAGCACCTCGGCAGACGTCGAGGGCCAGATCGTCTTTCGTGGCGAGAACAAGGACGGCCGCTTCCAGATCCGCAACACCGATCTGGGCTACTGGATCTGGTGGTCGAACGTGACCCTGCAGAGGGGCGAGACCACCGAGGCGGGCACGCGCACCTGGGGCAACTCCAGCTCACCGCACGCGCTGTCCAACCTCTACGACGGCGCCAACAGCATGTGGTCGAGCTCGCTCACCAACTCGGCACGCATGCGCGCGAAGTTCACCGATCTCGACATCGTGGCCTACGACGGCGAGGCCTGCCCGACCAGCTGCGCGAGCGGCCCGAAGAACCGCGTGACCATCGACTCCTCCGAGTCGGCCTACCGGCCGCAGGCGCGCGTGATGCACGAGATGGGGCACATCGCCTCGTACCTCGCCTCCGACGGGTACAAGCAGGCGGGCAGCGGCACTGACGCCTACTGCTTCGGCGGCGAGAGCAGCCCGTGCGGCTGGGGCATGACCGAGGCGGAGTGGGCCGCGGTGCACTTCGAGGAGGCCTTCGCGACCTTCCTCGGCGACGTCGCCTTCTACGGCCACAGCGCGCTCGAGCCGCGCACCTGCAATTCGAGCTCGTCGTGCGGCAACCACGATCTCGAGACCTCGGGCGGCACGTCCTGCCCCACTGACGACAACCGCAGGCCGATCAACGCGGTGCGCTACTTCTGGGACGTGTACGACGACCATTCCGACTACACCGGCGAGAGCCTGTCCGAGTCGATGTTCGTCTTCATCGACACCATGCACGACTACGAGAACGGTGTCGGCGACGGGCAGCGCAACGAGGTCTGGGACGCCGACCTGAGCAGCATCGACGACCGGGACGGCCGGAGCTGCATCGACTTCCGCGAGAACATGAAGAAGGACGGCCCCGACAGCACCCTGCAGCTCGCGCACAACTGCGGCTCGAAGGGAGACTAGACCATGACGTCGCGGAGCAAGAAGCTCACCATCGGGCTGGTGGCGGCGGCGCTGGCGGGCGCGCTCGGCTTTCACCTCACCAGCTCTCCCGCAACAGTCGGCACGTCGGCGGCATATGCGGAGGGTCGGGCGACTGGCTCCGCGGCAGGTGGTCGAGGCACGCCGTCGCCCGTCGCGGCGCCCTCGTCTACCGCTTCTGTGGGCGAGATCCCCAAGGGCGACGACGACGATTCACCTGCGCGTCCCGATCCGCTCGCCCAGCCGCCGCGCTACTTCCCGCGCGCGCCCGGCGAGTGGCAGGGCATGCGCGTCGAGCTGAGCAGCCAGGCGCTCTGCGACGCGGTCGACAGCTGCGGCCTGGCCATGGCGTGCAAGCAGGGCAAGTGTGGCCCCTGCGTCGCCGACGACGAGTGCGCCGGCGGCGAGGCCTGCGTCCTCGACCACTGCGTGCGCAAGCCGCTCGTTGCCTGTCGCCAGCAGAGCGACTGCAGCGGCGACGCACTGTGCGCCCTGAGCGGCTACTCCGAGGGCCCACGTGGCAACGCCGACCTGCGCGCCTACTGCCAGCCGCTCACGGGCGGCGAGCGCGGCTCCGAAGCGCCGCGCGCGCCCGAGCTGGCCGTGCCCGCGCCGCCCCCGCCCTACGAGACGACCGAGCTGCTCGGTGACGTCAAGACGGACGCGCGCAAGTAGCGCCGAAGACGGTCACGGCCTCCTGGCCACGAAACGTACCAGCTTGGCTCGGTTCTGATCCCAGTCGGGCGTGTCCTCGACGACCTCGTGGCGCGTGATCTCCCAGCCCGCGAACGTCTGCTCCAGCGCTGCCAGCTCGCTGCCATGGGGCGCATTCGGCCCACGCGCGAAGAATTCGAAGACGAACAGGCCGCCGTGCTGGATGCTCGGCTTGATCTTCTCGATCCAGTCGGGATGGTCGGGAGTGTAGATCATGGCGACCAGGTTCCACTTGTCGACGCCGAAGTCGTAGCTGGCGAGATTGGCGTAAACCGGCTCGTAGTCGAGCTTCCTGGCCGCAGCCTGCTCACCCGCCTCGCGCAGCGCCTGCACGGCGAAGTCGACGCCGGTCACCTTCCAGCCCAGCGACGCCAGGTACAGCCCGTTGCGACCCTGGCCCGTGGCGACGTCGAGGGCGCGACCGGGAGGCACACCGGCGACGGTCGCGATGAGCAGCTTGTTCGGCTCGGTGGTGAAGCCGACGTGGTCCTTGTAGATCGAGTTCCACGTGTCCTCGGCCTCGTGGCCGGCGACCTGCCAGGTCAACATGCCGACGCGCCACTCGTGGTCCTCGCGCACCCAGACGAGCGTGTACCAGCCGCTGAAGTGGTAGTTGCCGTGGACCTCGTTGCCGGCCTGTTCCTCGTCGGCGAGCCCGCGAAAGATGCGCACCTCGGGAGACGTGAAGACCTGCTCGTTGGTCCACGTGCGCCTGGCGATGGTCGGGTACGCCTTGCCCGGTTCCACCTTCAGGTCGTCGGCCCGCGTGATGCTGTCGCCGCCATCGATGTGGACGAAGGTCGTCGCGAGGTAGCGACCGAGGTGCGCGACGTCGCCACGATCGTACGCAAGCAGGACGTCGTGGCTGAGCTCGATCACCTTCTTGTCGGCGATGGGCGGCGCGGATCTGCTCGCGCCACACCCCGCCAGCAGGAGAACCAGGAAAGACACCAGGCGAGACTTCATGGCGCGAGGGTATCTCAGGGCGCGCAGTCGGGCAGGAACCTCTCCACGCGGATGCGCAGCGCGCTGTCCTCGAACACCGAGACGACCGTGAGCCGGTGGGCGTGGTCGCCGTCCTCGCGCAGCACGCCGATGTTGCTGTCGTCGAGAGCCACGCTCTGCGCCGAGTTGGGCTCGGCGCCCAGCTGCAGGCTGCCGAGCGGCTTGCCAGCCAGGTCGAAGACGTGGATCTGGGCGTACTCCGACATGACGACGAAGCGCTTGTCGTCGAGCTGGAAGACCGGGCCGCCGCCCTCGACGCTGCGGCCGCGGTTCTTGCCGCCGTCGTCGACCAGCTGCGCCACCGTGCACGGCCCGGCGCAGTTGGACCAGCTGACCACGAGCAGGTTGCCGGCGACCTCGACGTCCACGACGTTGGGCGTGTCCTCGCGGCCGGTGTAGCTGGCGGGCTTCTTGAGCTTCATTCGCTTGTCGGCGGCGACGTTCCACGCCTCGTCGGCGACGACGACGACCTTGCGGTCCGCCGTGGCGGCCAGGCTGGCCGGCGCCTTCTCGGCGGCCGACCGCTTGCGCTCGCCAGCCACCCTGGTGGCGAGCTTGGCGCCCACCGGGCTGCAGTCCGCGGCCAGACAGATCATGGTCTTGCCGTCGCGCTCGACGACCTCGGCGCGTGGCCCGGGCCAGGCGGGGTGGTCGGGCGGGGGCGCCACCAGCGTCGCCGGCTCGCGCTCGACCAGCTGCATGCAGCCCTTGCCCCAGCAGACCACCGGCTCGCCGTCGAGCGGCGCCAGGCGCAGGTCGTCCTCGCCGGGCAGACAGGGCACCAGCGTCATGGGGACCTTGCCGGCCGGTGCCGGTGGCTTGCCGGGCGGCTCGGCCTTGGTGTCGGCGCGAGCGAGCAACGTGGTGCCCAGGAGCAGCGGCAGAGCGAGCAACGCGACACGCATCGCTCGATCATCGGCCCGGACCTGCCATCGGTCAAACCAGATGTGGCCCGGCGTGCGAAGCTACGCGCCGCCATGAGCGATTCGCCCGACCGCACCGATGAGACGGTGGCCGCCTACGACGCGTGCGCGGCGCGCTACGCCGAGAAGTTCACCGACTTCGCCCTCTACGAGGCGCCGCGCCGCGACTTCGCCGCGCTCCTGTCCGACGGTGCACGCGTGCTCGACCTCGGCTGCGGGCCGGGCACCGTGTCGATCTACCTCGACCGCCTCGGGCGCGGCTTCACCTTCTCGGGTGGCGATCTCTCGCGCGAGATGGTCGCGCGCGCCCGCCACGCGCTGCCCACGGGCAGCTTCGAGATCGTCGATCTGCGCGCTCCCTTGCCCTTCGTCGGCCCCTTCGACGCCATCGTGGCCAGCTTCTGCATCGTCCACCTCGACGCGGGCGAGACCGAGGCATTGCTTGCCCGCCTGGCACCGCTGGCGCGCTCGGGCTCGCACCTGCTGCTGGCCTGGATCGAGGGCGCAACCTCGGGCTTCGAGACCGCGACCTTCTCGGCCGCGCAGCGCTTCTGGTACTGCCGCCACCAGGGCGCCTGGCTGCGCGCGCAGCTCGAGCGCGCCGGCTGGCAGATCGTCGACGAGCGGCGCGTGCTCTACACCAACAGCGACGGTTCGGTCGAGCCGGAGGGCTTCATCTTCGCGCGCTGGCCCTAGGCTGGCTGCAGCGCAGCGTCGGGAGCGGGCAAGGCCGCTCGCGCCGTGCGGCCCGGGTGTACCATCGAGGCGAATCATCGGTTGGCTTGGATCGAGGGCGAAACTCGATGGGGATGCGGCGCCGAGATCTCGCGATCTTTGCAGGACTCCTCTTCGGCAACTTTGCGGCCGGGGCGGCCCGCGCCGATGAGCCTGCGCCCGACGAGCAGGAGCTCGCCGATCTCAGCATCGAGCAGCTCATGGAGGTCAAGATCGAGACCGCCACCAAGGAGCCACGCCTGGCGCGCGAGGCGCCGGCGATCATCTCGGTGATCACGCGCGAGGACATCCGCGCCTGGGGCTTCGCGTCGGTGGCCGAGGCGCTGGTGCTGGTCCCTGGCCTCTACTGCGTCGACGACTACCTGACCGCCGACTGCGGGGTGCGTGGGGTCAGCGGCGGCGAGCGCGGCTACAGCAAGGTGCTCAAGGTCATGATCGACGGCCAGCCGGTGGCCTTCCGCGCCGACACCACGACCTTCCTGGGCCCCGAGCTCATCCCCATCGAGCTGGTCGAGCGCATCGAGGTCGTCCGGGGCCCGGTCTCGGCGCTGTACGGCGCCAACGCCTTCTTCGGCGCGGTCAATGTCATCACCCGGCAGAGCCACGACGAAACTCATCTGGGCGCGCGGCTGCGCCTGGGCGACGAGCTGGGCACCAGCTTCGAGGCCGTGTACCTGGGTGGCGACTCGTGGTGGAGCGCGAGCGTGGGCGTCGCGGGCGAGCGCAGCGACTACGATGGACGCACGATCCCCCGCTCGTCGCCCGACTACGAGGTGCTCGAGGCCGCGGACCAGCTGCAGTCACGCGACGCCCGCCGCCGGCCGCTGGTCGCCTTCGCTCGGCTGGCGCTGCACCTCGGCGAGCTCGAGCTCGAGGCCGCGGCCCGCTACAGCGAGCTCGACGCGGTGGCCGAATTCCTCGACTTCGGTCGTCTGACCCACGACAACCGGGTGGCGCTGCGCAGCCTGGACGCCCGCCTGCTCGCCCGCTTCGTGCCCACGCCGCGCCTGGTCCTGCTCGGCAGCCTCGCGGTGGCTGACGGACGTCCAAGCTCCCACGAGCAGCTGTCCACCGGCGCAGAGGCTACCTTTCCGCGCCGCCGCTTCGGCTCGCTTGCCCTGGATGCCACCCTCGAGGGGCGCGTGCGCCTGGTCGGCGACGACTGGCTGACCGTGGGCGTCGACTGGACCGGTGACGACGAGAAGCTCATCGAGATCTACAGCGTCGACCGCGCGACCGGCATGGAGACCCGCACCAGCGATGCCGCCGGGCACGAGACGCTCACCAACTTCGGCGCATACGGACAAGCCATCGTCCATCCGCTCGACTTCCTCGGGCTCACCGGCAACCTCCGCTACGACCGCCACAGCACCTACGGCGATGCCACCCACTACCGCCTGGGTGCGGTCCTGAGCCCCAGCTCGCGGCTCGCCATCAAGCTCATCTATGGCACCTCGTTCAAGGCCCCACCCGCGCTACAGCTCTTCTCCAAGCCCCTGGTTCCCGGCGAGGTGATCGGCAATCCCCTGCTGCGGCCCGAGAGGGCGCGCCAGGCCGAGGTCGAGCTGCTGTGGCGGCCGACGTCGGATCTCGTGCTCGCCATCGGCGGCTTCGTGGGCGACGTGCGCGACAAGGTCGAGCTCGTGCCGGTGAGGGCCAACCTGCAGCCCATCAACGTCGCCCGGCAGGAAGGCTGGGGCTTCGAGGCCGAGGCGCGCTGGAGCTTCGGCCGGCACCTCCTCAGCAACACGCTGGCATTCCAGGACACGCAGACGGTCCTGCGCGATCCCTTCCTCGGCGATGTCGCCGCGGATTCGGAGCGTTACCCCGGCCTGGTCGAGCAGCTGCGCTGGCGCCATCGCCATCCGCTCTGGGGCGCCCCGGCGGTGGCGGTGCGCTTCGTGAGCGAGCGCCGAGCCTCGAGCTTCAACGTGCGCGAGAACCTGCAGACGCCCTATTCGCTCGAGCCCTACCTGGTCGTCGATCTCGCGTACCTGAAGACCTGGGGCGAGCACGAGCTGAGCCTGCGCCTCGACAACCTCTTCGACGCCGACACCGCCGAGCCGGGTTTCGGCGGCATCGACTTGCCCAGCCGGGGACGCCACGCCTGGGTGATCTACCGCTACGGACTGTAGGGAGGACTCCATGCGCCACGCGATCCTTGGTCTGCTACTGATCGCCGCCTGTGCGTCCAACCCGGACGAGTCGCCGCCGCCGCCCGATCCCAGCGTGGTGCGCATCGGTCTGCTCGCGCCGCTGAGCGGCCCGCAGACCTTCCTGGGCGTCGATTTCCAGAACAGCGCCAAGCTGGCCATCCTCGAGATCAACGCGGCCGGCGGGATCAACGGCAAGCCGGTCGAGCTGCTCTCGCGCGACAGCAAGACCGCGCAGCCAGAGAGCGAGGTCACCTCGATCGAGTCGGTGAGCTGGCTGGCCGCCGCGGGCGTCACCGCCATCGTCGGGCCCGACGCCAGTGCGCTCGTGCTCGCCGTCGCGCCCACCTTGATCGAAAATGGCCTGCCGCTGGTCTCGCCCGCGGCCTCGGCCGCCCAGCTCAGCACGCTCGACGACGGCAATCTGATCTGGCGGACCACGCCCTCCGACACCATGCAAGGGCAGGCTCTGGCCGGTCGAATCGCCCGCGACGGCAAGCAGACCATGGCCATCATCTATCGCGACGACGCCTACGGGGCCGGGCTGGCCACCAGGCTCGCCGAGGTCTTCGAGGCCGGCGGTGGCCACGTGCTGGCCAAGGTGGCCTTCCCCGAGGACAAGACCATGGACTTCCAGCCCGAGGTCGGCCAGGCCCTGGCCGCCGGCGTTCCCGACGCGATCGTGATCGTCGGCTTCGCGCTCGACACGGCCGGTGTGCTGACCGCGATCTACGCCGGCCAGACCTCGCCGCGGCCGGCGCTCTATGGCTGCGACGGCAACCGTGACCCGAGCCTGTTCCAGAACGCGCCCAAGGAGATCCTCCTCGGCATGCGCTTCAGCTCGCCGGTCAGCCGGGTCGACAATCCCAACTTCATCCACTTCGACCAGATCTACCGCGACGCGCTGCACGTCGCGCCCATCGGCGGCGAGTTCACCTACGACGCGGTCTACCTGGTCGCCCTGGCCATGGTGCAGGCGGGCGAGAGCACCCGGGCCGCGGTGCGAGATCACCTGGGCGAGATCTCACGCGCCGACACGGCCACGCCCATCGAGATCGGCGTGGGCAGCGCGGAGTTCGCGCGCGCGGCGCAGAACCGCGGCAGCGACCTCGACTTCCGCGGAGCCAGCGGCGGCATCGACTTCGACGCGGCCGGCGACATCACGGCGGCAACCTACGCCATCCAGGAGATCGAGGAAGGTCCCGACGGGCTGGCCTTCGTCGATCTCGAGCTGCTCTCGTTGCCGTAGGCGTGCCCGGCGCGCGCGAAGTTCGCGCTAGGGCCGACCCGCGTTCTGTGCGACGAACTGACAGGACGCCATGCCGCAAGCCCACGACGACCTCCTGTCCTTGATCAAGCGATCACCTGCTCACGTCGCCGCGCACGACCGGCAAGCCTGGCTGGATCTCTTCGCCGACGATGCCAGCGTCGAGGACCCGGTCGGCTCGGCCGTGGCGCTCAAGCGCGATGGCACGCTGGCGGGCTTCTGGGACACATTCATCGCGCCGCACGCGATCCGCTTCGAGGTGCGCGAGGACTGCATCCAGGGCGACGACGTGCTGCGCGACGTGGTCATCCACACGCAGATGCGTCCGGGCGTGAGCGTGCAGGTGCCCGCCTATCTGCTCTACAAGTCGCAGCAACAGAATGGCGCGCGGCGCCTTGCGCGCATGGCGGCTCACTGGACGCTCAAGCAGAGCAAGGTCTCGACGACCGGCCCGGCCCTGCGTGCCTGGCTGCCGATGACGGCGATCTTCGCGCGCATGCTGCGCAAGATGGGGCCGGCCTGGGTCTGGGCCTACCTGGCGTCGGTGTGGCGTGGCGTGGGCTCGCACGGCGTGCGCAGCGTGCGTGAGCTTGCGCGCGCGGTCTCGGCCCAGGACGCCGCCGCGGTACGCGCGCTGTTCGTGCACGCCGGCGCCGAGCTGCGCTTCGGCGACCTGCGCACCACATCTGACGCGCTGCTGTCGCTCTTGCCGCCCGGAAGTCAGCTCTCGATCGAGGCCCCGATCTCCGCCGGCTGGGTCACCGCGTGCCGCTTCCGCGTCGAAGGTCCCGCCCCTTGCAAGGGCCTGGCGCTGTTCGAGACCGCCCCCGACGAGATGCGCCTGCGCCAGGCGCGCTTCTTCACCGCGTCGGGTCAAGCCTCGGCCTGACCCTGGTCAGGAACGACGCGTCACGACCCGCGCTGCCGCTCGACCCCTCCTGGTTGAACTTGCCTGGGCAAGATCAACGTCCGGACTCTTTTTCTCCGCGGGCGTAAGATGTTCGGTTGGGGGAAGGGGAGGGGGTATGGACTCACGAGCTTCATCGAGTCCGGGGGCGGGCGTCCGATGGTCATGGCCCTTGGTCCTGGCGTCGTGCTTGGCCTGCACCGCCCGCGCGCCCGCCGATCTCGTCATCGTCAGCCAGGCTGGCTCGGCGAACGTCGTGCTGGTCGACGCCACCTCCGGCGCCGTCGCAGGTCACATCGAGGTCGGCATGCTGCCTCACAACCTCGTCGTGGCGGCCGACCAGCGCACGGTCTTCGTGGCGCTGGTCGGTTCGCAGGCGGTGGCCGAGATCGACGTCGCGACGATGAGCCTGCGCCGCACCATGCTGACCGCGCCCGTCCCCGAGCTGAGGCCCGACGGAACCGTGATCCGCGAGCACGTCGACCAGGCGGCATTCGGCCACCACAGCTGCTACGACTGTCACGGTCCCGGTCGGGCCGAGCCCAAGTATGCCGGCGACCGTCCGTTTGGCTTGCTGCTCGCGCCCGATGGTCGCCAGTTGCTGGTCTCGCACCTGCGTTCTGCTGACCTTGTCGTCCTGGATCTGGCCAGCGGCACCATCGAGAGGACGGTTCACCTCGCACCCGCCGGGGCAGCCAGCGAGCCGGTCGCGCTGGCTCGTCTCGGTGACGAGATCTGGGTGGCCCTGCGGCCGCCCCAACCCTCGACGCTACCCGGTGCCCTGCGGCGCCTGGACGCGGCGACCCTGGCGCCCATCGGCGACATCCCGACGGGGGCCGACCCGGGCGCGCTGCTCGCATTGCCCGATCGAGGCAGGGTGCTGGTCTCGAACTTCGACAGCAACACGGTGACGGAACACTCGCCCACCGGCGACGCCATCCGCCACGAAGCAGCACCCGGGCCGCTCGGGCTCGCCGCGCTACCGAGCGGCGCCGTGCTAGCGCTCGATTACTACGCCAACGCGCTGTCCGTCCTCGACATGAGCGCGGGCACCTCGCAGACGATGCCGCTCGAGCGCGACGGCGTGCCCTACGTCAATCCGACCCACGCGGCGGTCTCGACCGATGGGCGCCATGTCTGGATCGTCGCCAGCGGGACCGACGGTCACCTGCTCGAGCTGGATCTCGCGTCCATGACCATCGTGCGAGACGTACCGATCGACGGTCTGTCGTTCGGAGTAGCGGTAGTACCTGTACTAGCTTCGGTCCCGTGAGCCACCCGGAGGTCGAACATGACGAGTCACAAGCACGGCATTGTCTGCGTCGCTCTCTCCTGCTTCCTGGTCATGCCGTTTGCCGCCTGCGGCGGCGGCGGCGGTGGAGGCAGCGGGCCCGACGCCAGCCCGGTCGGGCACCCGGGAACCGTGAATGGCCTCGTCACCGACATCGGCACCGGCGCCCGCGTGTCGGGCGCGAGCGTGAGCGGCGGCGGCATGACCACGACCACCGACGAAAAAGGCGAGTTCACGCTCACCGGTCTGCAGGCCGGAGACGTGAGCCTCTCGTTCGACAAGACCGGCTACGCGCCAGGCTTCGCCATCGGCAACGTCGGAGACAACGCCGCCGCGGTGGTGATTGCGCTCAAGCAGCAGGGTAGCCCCCAGCCGTACCAACCGACCGCCGCGCAGACCCTGTCCGAGCGCACCGAGGCCGGACCGTACGCGGTCGTCTTCCAGGCCAACAGCCTCGACACCACCGACACCAACCTCACGGTGTCCATCACGCCGCTCGATCCGACCAAGGAGCGCCAGGCTCTCCCCGGCAGCCTGGTGACCGGCGGCGCGAATCCGGTGCCGCTGATTCCCGTCACCTTTGCCGAGTTCACCATCCTCGACTCGAGCGGCCAGCGCGTGCAGCTCAAGCCGTCGGCCAGCGCCACCGTCGAGCTGCCCATTCCGCCCGCGCTGCGGTCAGCCTATCCCGATGGCACGCGCATCCACTGCTATGCCTACGATGCCACGACGGGAAAGTGGGAGGACTTCGTCGACGGCATCGTGCAGACGTCGAGCGTGGATGGAACCAGCCCGGTCCTGGCCGCTGCGATTCGCCACTTCTCCTGGTACGGCGGAGCCCCGCAGGGCACCAACTGCGTCGATGTCTACGTGTCGGTCGTGAGCGCCGTCGACGGTCGGCCGCTGCCCAACGCCCGCGTCGAGGCGACGCCGGGAACCGTGGCCTACACCGACGGCAGCGGAAGCGCTTTGGTGCAGAGCGCCATCGGCAACACGTCGTCGACGTACACCGCCTACCAGACCGGCTATGACGTCGATGGCTCGCTCACCGGCATCCCGGGCGCCAAGTACATCGAGTTCGGCCAGGTGCAGGAGGACCTGGTCGGGCTGGTGCAGAGACCGTGCGGCTCGAGTCTGCGCCCGGCGGCGATCGGCGAGGAGGGCAACCCGGTCGTCATCAAGGTGGGCCTCATCGAGCACCTGCTCTACGAGGCGAGCGCCATCCTGACCGCCGGCCAGGGTGGGTCGAATGGAAGCGTGGCAGTGTCCCTGCAAGCGGGTGTCCCCGGGCCAGACGGCCAGCTGGAGAATCCCATGGCGGCCAGTGGCGCCATCATCACCCTGGCCCAGAGCGGCCAGGCCCCGGTGACGCTGACCGAGCTGGCCGCCGGCACCGGATTCTACGCGTCGGTCGGCACTCTGACGATCACGCCGGGCGAGTCCTATGCACTGGCGATCGACGGCGACGGAAATGGCAGCTTCGAAGGCATGGCCAGCGTGGTCGCGGTGGGCGAGCTGGCGTGGCTGAATCCCAGCGAGGGCGCGAACGTCGCCGCCACCGGCTTCATCGCGCGCTGGTCGGATAGCGGCAGCGCGGCGGGCAACGCCGCCTACGCACCCGTCTACAGCGTCAGCCTGGTGGCGAACGACAGCTCGGACGTGGCCAGCTACGTCGGGACGGAACCCCAGTTCGCGGTCACCAGCGCGCTCAACCCGGGGCTGCCGCTGGCGGCGGGCAGCTACACCGCCAGCTTGCTCGGCTTCAGTGGCTTCCTGACCGCGGGCGGCGGGTTGCAGGTGAGCAACAACATCACCGGCACCGGCGTCACCGGCACGTTCTTCAGCATCAGCCAGGCCGCGCCCGTCACATTCACCGTCCACTGACGCCGCGACGTCAGGGCGGGCCGGGAATGTTCTCGCAGGCCACGCCGAAGGTGCTGAATGCATCGGCGAGCGGGCCGGCGAGGTCGCCCTCGCAGATCGAGCTGAAGACCTGGTTGGTGCCGACGGCCTGGGTGTACTCGAGCAGTCGCGTCGCTTGCACGGCGTCGCCGAGGTTCGACATGCAGTTGGTCAGGCCAGCGAGCACGGCAGTGGCCCATCGGGCGCGCTCGCCACCCTTGATGGCATCGAACTTCGTCGCGTAGCTGGCGGGTGGCTCGAGGTAGGTGCCAGTGCAGTTGAACAGGTGGGTCGGGTTGTCGAACATCGTCTCCGCGGTCGAGCAGTCGTCCTCGTCGGTGAGCAGGACGATGGCGAGCAGGGCGTCCGCGCGCAGGAAGCCCGCGTTGTAACCGTCCTGCATCCGGTCGACGAGCGCGAGCCTGGCGGTCTCGAGCGGCATCTCGCGTCCATCGCCCGCGATGCCGACGTTGGCGACACACGCGAAGATGGACGAGACGTTGGCGTCGCCACGCTGGAGGTAGCGGCGTCCGGCCGGGAAAGCACAGTTCGCACCGGTCAGGAACTTGCCATCGTTGCCCACGGAGAGGAACGGATCGAAGCCAGCAGTGGTGACACTGTACGACTTGTCCGTCGTGGTGACGGCAAGGTGGTAGTCGAGCGTGTGGCCCGCCGAGGTCATGTAGCTCTCGACGATCTGCGCGAACATGGGGAAGTTGACGGCCAGATTCGTCTGTTCCTCGGCCATGGAGTTCGAATTGTCGATGACGAAGAGGACATCGATCTTGTCGCAGGCACCCTGCGCACCCGCGTCGGCCATCGGAAACCCACCGCCATCGATGAAGCCGCCGCCCGCGTCGACGAAGCCGCCAGCGTCGATTCCGTGACCATCATCGTCGTCGTCGTCACCGCTGCCAACCCTGCTGGAAGGAGCGCAAGCGACGATCAGCGTCGTCGCGGCGGCAAGAGCGAAGCCGGAATGGAAGCCGAACCTAGCCATGGAATACCTCCCTGCGAGATGGTCGAGTGCCCACATGCGAAAGTTCGCGTGGCTGCGTCACGGAGGACCCGGAATCGCGGGCGGCACGAGGAAGTACACGTCGCGCGTGTCGAGCGTGGCGACGCCGTCGCCCTTCACCACGATGGTCGCCTTGAACATCTGCGGCGTCGTCATGGCCATGACGGTGTGGTTCTGCCTGGGCACCACGTCGAAGCACACGCGTGTGCCCGCCAGCACGTGGGCGAATGTGTCGTTGACCAGATCGCCATTGCGGTCCACCGCCGTCAGGCCGCCCGAGCAAGGCGCGGCGCCCGCGGGGTTGGCCTCGACGCGGTCGATGAAGGACGTGACCGCGTCGACGGAGTCACCCGGGTCGTCGACGGGCGTGGCGGTGATGTCGATGGTGACGCCGTTCGCCAGCGCCTGGATGGCCTGGATGATCTGCGCGCCCAGGCCGGTGCCGCTCTCGTCGGCCTCGAAAACCAGCGGGCATGTGCCTCCGGGCGCGACGGCCTGGCCGGTGCCGTTCTGACCCGTGCAGCACTGGTTGGCGGCGCAGTCGGTGGGGCGGCCGGCACCGATGGCGGGCCAGGCGGCGGGCGTGACCACGGCGCCGGGGTTGACCACGCCGTGCACGACGTCGGTGCGCGCCTCGACGAAGTCATCGCCGCGCGAGATCACGCCGATGACCTTGACGGATTTCGCGTTGAGCGCGGTCTCCGCGGTGGCCGTGCTGGCCGAGCCGCTCTGGCTGTACGGGTGCTGCGTCACCATCGAGTTGTGGCTGGGCGCGTCGGTGATCCAGACGACGAGGGGCAGCGAGCCGACCCTGAAGCCGGCGCCGCCGATGGTGCCGTATTCCTCGCCCGCCACCGGCGGGGCGCCGGGTGGGGCGGTCGCCGGGTCGAACCCGGGCACGGTGGCGTTCATGATGCCGGCCAGGCCCATGCCGCTCGCGACCTGGAAGAGCGCCTCCCAGCCCGCCTCGGGGCCGTCGCTGCCGATGCCGAACCTGTACTGGTTGACGCCGCTCTGCACCGAAGCCAGGCCGGCGCTCGTGCGCACGGTCATGACCCGGTGCAGCAGGTAGAAGGGCCGGTCGCCGGCCTCGCCGAAGCCGTCGCAGGGGAAATCCTCGTAGCCGGCCACGCCCACGCCGATGTTGGGGATCTGCGTGCGTAGCTGGGTCACCATCGTGCCCAGCGACGACTTGATGGCGGCCATTTCCCCGTACATCGAGAGCGTGGTGTCGAGGAGGAACTCGACGTCCGCCTGCGAGATGTCGGTGGCGAAGTCGAGCGTGTCCTTGGCGGGCGAGGGTGGCATCTGGTAGGGCACGACGAACACAAAGTCGCCGTTGGCCTGCGGGTTCGACGCGGGGTCGCTGGGATTGGTACCGGCCGCTTGCTCGACCAGGTCGGTCACGCCGTCACCGTCGGTGTCGGCGACCTCGGCGCTGGACTCGCCGGTGTCCCGCCCGCCATTGCAGTTCACATCCTCGAGCGCGTCGAGCAGGCCGTCGTTGTCGGAGTCGAGGTCGACGAAATCGCCGCCGCCGTCACCGTCGGAGTCTCTGGGCGGTGTGGCCAGGTTGGCGTCTCCGGCCTCGACCGAGTCGAGGCGGCAGTCGTTGTCGGAGTCGACGTCGCGGAAGTCGGGGATGCCGTCGCCGTCCGTGTCGACGGCGGCGGCGCGGCCTTCGTCGACGTCGCTGATGCCGTCGCCGTCGGCGTCGGTGTACTCCGTTGCGGCCGCGGCGTCAGGCCCGGGGTGGTCGTCGCGATTGGCAGAAGCGCAGCCCGGGCCGAGGACCCACAGCAGCGCGCACACGGACACGTTCGTGCCTTGGCGCATGAACCCAACCCTCTGCGTTTGAGGATCCATGCCGCAACTAAGAAGTCAGGCCGATCGGCTAAGAAAACCCGTTCTCGGCCTAAGATCGGGCCGGGCGCGATCGGCCCTGACACGCGTGATAGGCTCGGCCACACCGACCGTGAGCCGTATGCCACGCATCTCGAACTTGCCCTGGGAAGGGTCGAGTTTCTTCGGACGGGCCGATGAGCTGCATGCGCTTGCCGAAGCGGTCGGTGCGGGCGAGCGCCTGGTCACGTTGACCGGCCCTGCGGGGATGGGCAAGACACGGCTCGCGCTGCACCATGCGGCCTTGCACATGGAGGCGGCGGCTCCCGAGGGCGGCGTGTGGTTCTGCGACCTGGCCGGCGGTCGCCAGCTGAGTGACCTCGTCGCGGCGGTGGTCGGCGCGGTGGGCATCACGTTGCTCCCCCAGCCGGGGCCGGGAGAGGACGCGGTCACTCAGACCGGACGTGCGCTGGCGGCGCGGGGAGAGCTGCTGCTGGTCCTCGACAACTTCGAGCAGCTCGTCGTCGAGGGCGCGGATGCCCTGGTGCGCTGGCTCGACCTGACCCGCGACCTTCGCATCCTGGTCACCTCGCGCGTGCGGCTGCGCAGGCCCGGCGAGCTGTGCCTCGAGCTCGCGCCGCTGGCACCGCCCGACGCGCTCGCGCTGCTCGAAGCTCGGGGGCGGCAAGCCCGCCCGGGCTTCACCATCGCGGAGGCAGAGCGTCCTGTGGCCGACGCGCTGGTCGAGCGCCTGGAACGCAACGCGCTCGCCATCGAGCTGGCGGCGGCGCGCCTGTCGCTGATGACGCTGGCCGATCTGCGCGCGCGCGTGGACGAGACCTTCGACGTGCTGCGCGCCGCGCCGGGCGTGCGCGAGCGGCACACCAGCCTGCGGGCGGCCATCGACGCGTCGTGGGTGCTGCTGGCAGGGTTCGAGCGGCAGGCGCTGTGCCAGTGCACCGTGTTCCAGGGCGGATTCTCCCTCGCCTCCGCCGAGGCGGTTCTGCGGCTCGGCCCGGCGGACGGACCCGACGTCTCGCCTGCGATTCCGCCCATCATCGACGTGATCCAGGCCCTGCGCGACAAGTCGCTGCTGCGCGGCGACGACCACGGCCTGGCCGGCGTCAGGCTGGGCATGTACGAGAGCATTCGCGAGTTCGTCGCCGAGGCGTGGACCGACGTCGCCGATCGAGCGCGGACCGAGCGCCGGCACGCGGAGTACTACGTGGGTCGAGGCGAGACGTGCGCCGCGGGCCTCGATGGCTTCGATCCTCGTCGCGCCGCCGAGGAGCTCGCGCTCGAGGAAGCCAACCTCTGCGAAGCTCGGCGGCGCCACGAGGAGCGCGAGCCGGAGCTCGCGACGCGCGTGGTCCTCGCGCTTGCGGCGCTGCTCTTCCGGCGCGGGCCGCTGGCCACCTTGCTGCGCTGGCTCGATGCCGTGCTGGTCGAGCGCGAGCGCATCTCGCCCACCCTGGGCGCTCGTGTGCTGCTCACGCGCGCCGAAGTGCTCTCGCTGACGGGCCGAAGGCAGGATGCGGAGAGCGATGCGCTCGCTGCCCTCGACCTCGCCCGGCAGCACGGCGAGCCGTCGCTCGAGGCCGAGGCCGGCACCCGTCTGGCGTACTGCGCCTTGTGGCAGGGTCGGCTCGATCAGGGATTCGAGCGCAGCCAGGCGGCACTGGTGTGCGCCCGCCACGCGCGTGACCAGCGTCGCGAGGCCAAGGCCTTGACCTACCTGGCGTTCAGCTTGCAGCAGCATGGCACCAGGGAGGCGCTCGAGGCGGCCGAGAGCGCCCTCAGGATCCTGCGCGCGATCGGCGCTCGCGACCTCGAAGCTGACGCGCTCACCAACCTGGGCGCCCTGACCGGAGAAGCGGGTCAATTCGAGCGCAGCACGGCCCATCTCGAGAGCGCACTGGCCATCACGCGCGAGACCGGCAGCCGACGTCGGGAGTCGCACGCACTGGTCAACCTGGCCAGCCTACGACTCGAGATGGGCGCCCTGAGCGAGGCGCGCACACTCTTCGAGGCCGCGATTGCCATTGGACGCGAGCTGGGCAGCCTGCACACGCAATGCGTGAGCCTCTACGAGCTCGGTGTGGCCGAGCAGCTCTCCGGCAGGGCGCAGGCGGCAGAGGCCGCGTTCCGCCACTCGGCATCGCTCGGTCGCGAGCTGGGCGGCGGCAGGATGGAATCCCGTGCGCTCGCGCCCCTCGGCTCGGTGCTCGCCAGCATGGGCCGGGTCGAGGAAGCCACCGAGGCGCTGCGCGCGGCCGGCATCCTCGCCGCCGCGACCGGCGACGAGATCTGTGTGCGCATCGTCACCGTGCTCGAAGGAGCGCTGGAGATCGCGGCCGGCGCAGCGGAAGCGGCCCGCCTGCGCCTCGAGGTGGCAGGAAGGGAGGGTTCGCAGTACCTCCGCTTCGCGCTGCGCTGCCTGGAGCGGGCACTCGCGCCTGCCGACGCG
>OBEQ010602710.1_pt1 | contig 32638 bp, 14 predicted proteins | sample 1670901 | NCBI WGS metagenome assembly OBEQ01 (sample SAMEA104232315, study PRJEB22302) | groundwater metagenome | biome: forest; feature: aquifer; material: groundwater | place: USA | collected 2011-08-07 | depth 5.4 m | reverse complement strand
GTACATGCTCGACGATTGCACCCCCGTCGCGCTCCTGTGCCAGCACGGCTTGCCCCTGCCCTCACACCAGCTACCCACCCTCGAACTCGACAACCCCGCCCTCGCCCTCCAACCCTCTCACAACCCAGACCCCGCCACCCTCGGCCTGCTGCCCTCCCATCTCGCCTACGTCATCTACACCTCCGGCTCCACAGGTCAGCCCAAAGGCGCAATGAATCCCCATCGGGGCCTATGTAATCTACTGAACTGGTACTGCCAGAGCTTTCCGCTTCGTCTCGGCGAGACCGTGCTGCTCGCCACGTCGCACAGCTTCGATCTGACCCAGAAGAACATCCATGCGCCACTCTTTCAGGGCGCTTGCCTGCACCTCTCGCCTGAAGGCTTCGAGCCGCGGGCGCTGGTCCGAACGATCGAGCGTGCGCGCATCGCGATGACCAATCTGACACCCAGCATGTTTCATGCATTGATCGACGCGGCCGCTCCGGGTCAGCTGGACGGCCTGCGGCTCGTGTTCCTCGGCGGCGAACCCATCCAGGCAGCCAAGCTTATGACGATGCCGCCGCCGCGTCCGCTCTTCGTGAACACCTATGGCCCGACTGAGTGTGCAGACGTCGTCGGTTTCCACGTGCTGGACGGCGACCTGGAGCGCTACCGGCAGTCGACGCCCCTGGGGCGCCCAATCGACAATGCCGGTCTCTACGTCGTCGACCCCTGCAACGAGCCGGTCCCAATCGGCGTCGTCGGCGAAATCTGCGTGGGCGGCGTGCCCGTGGGCAGCGGCTATCTCGGTCAGCCCGACATGACGGCCGAACGCTTTGTGCGTGACCCGTTCAGTCCACACCCGGACGCGCGCATGTATATGACTGGAGACCTCGGTCGCTGGAAGGCCAATGGCAGCCTCGAATATCTCGGCCGAAACGACCTCCAGGTCAAGCTGCGCGGCTTTCGCATCGAGCTCGGCGAGATTGAGGCGCGTCTTGCGAGTTGCGAAGGCGTGAGGGACGCGGCGGTCACGGTACGTGAGGATCGCGATGGCGAGCAGCGGCTGGTCGCCTATGTCGTTGGCGGCGACATCGACGCCAAGACCGACAGGCTGATGCCGCAGCGCTTGCGGGAGCAACTGTCCTCCTCCCTGCCCTGGCACATGGTGCCGGGTGCATTCGTTCGACTGGCGGAACTGCCAATGTCGCCCAACGGCAAGGTCGATCGGCGTGCATTACCGGAACCCGACAAACGGGCGCTCGTCGTGCGCACGTACGAGGCGCCGCAAGGCGAAGCCGAGACGGCCCTGGCCCGGATTTGGAGCCATCTGCTCAAGCTGCCGCAAGTCGGGCGTCGCGACGACTTCTTCGAGCTCGGCGGCCATTCTCTCCTCGCAGTGCAGATGGTGTCGGATGTTAGGAAGGCCCTGGGTACCGATCTGGCTATCCGCGACGTGTTCACGAACCGGACGCTGGCCGAGTTCGCCGGCCTGACCCTCGGCGCGCCGGCACCACCCCGATCGCCCCTTGTCGCACTGCGCAGCGAAGGCGACCAGCGGCCTCTGTTCTGCGTGCATCCCGGCGAAGGCGATATCGCCTATGTCCATCGCCTGCTCCCCGAGATCGACGTCCGGATTCCGGTCCATGGCCTGGCGGCGCGCGGCCTCTCGGCGGGCGAGACGCCGTTGACGAGCATGTGCGAGATCGCGCAGACCTATGTCTCAGCCCTGCGCGAGGTACAGCCGCAAGGCCCATACCGGATTCTGGGATGGTCCGCAGGCGGCACGATCGCCCACGAAATGGCGCGGCAGCTGATCGGGGCCGATGAGACGGTCGAGTTCCTTGCCCTCATCGACACCGTGATCGCGAGCGGTCCCCTGCGCTCGATGCCATCGTCCAGCGAGCTTGCATCGACCGTGGACACGCTCGCCGCCTTCGTGAGCGGGGCGATGCCCGACAGCGAGCCCGCCGCGTTCACGGAGCTCTCCAGACAGTTTCCCTGGCTGCAACAGCCCGGCGCCACCTCGATCGACTTCGACCGCGCGACGCTCGAGCGCTATGTGAACGTCTGGCGGGCTAACGAGGCTGCGCTCTCCGACCACGAGCCCTGCGCGCTTTCGGTTGACATCGTCCTGTTTGCAGCGTGCCACCACGAGGATTCAGCGCAGGCGATAGCCGCATGGCGGCGGGTTCAGGGAGAGCGCCTCGAGGTCGTCGAATTCGACGCCACGCACCACAGCATCCTCGAGCCACCCATCGTGTCGGCTCTGGGTGCGGCGCTGTCGGCGCGGCTGTTGGCACGGCGCGAAGCGGCTACTCACCCGGAGCGAGCCCACATGCCGCGGCTGACCATCCAGTCGGGTCGCGCCGAAAGGGCCCCGCTGTTCTGCATTCCTGGCGCCGGCGCCAGCGCGACGACCTTTTTCACTTTGGCGCAGGCCCTACCGTCGGATCTCCCGGTGTATGGCATGCAGCCGCGCGGGTTCGACGGTCGACTGGTACCACACACGCAAGTCGGGGCGATGGCGCGCAGCTACGCGAAGGTGATCAAGGATGTGGCGCCGAGAGGCCCCTACCGGTTGCTGGGCCATTCCTTCGGCGGATGGGTCGCACTCGAGGTCGCAGATGAACTGCGCCGCGGTAGCGACGAGACGATCAGAGTGGCGATTCTCGACTCCGAGGCCCCGACGCTCAGCGGTCGCAGGCAGCCCCGGCGCCGCAGGCTGGAGGTGTTAATGGACCTCATCCGCCTTTACCAGCAGACCCAGAGCAAACCTCTTGGCCTGGATGCAGACGAGCTGGCGCCTTTGGCGCGACACGAACAATTGGAACGATTGCTCGAACATCTGGTGCAGTGCGGGATCATGCCGTCTCGCGGCGGCCTGGCGATGTTGAAGAGTGTCGTGGCGGTGTTCGAGACGCATCTTCATGCCCCGTATCTGCGCAACACGTCGTATACAGGCGCCCTCGATCTTCTGATCCCGGACGCCGCTTCTACGACCGCGGTGCAAGCCAGCGTGCTGGAGTCGCCGACGATCTCGGCATGGCGTGAAACCGCACCCCTTCTGCGAACTTGGTCGACTTCCGGGAACCACATGACGATGCTCAGTGGTGCGGGCGCGACGGCCTTGGCCGACTGGCTGCACGAACGCTGGATCGAAGGCGATCGCTGATGACAGGACCACCCAAGCACGCAAGCACCGCTAGCGCCGCGGATACACTGCGCGGCGGGAATCTTCCGAAGACCATGCGACACGCATCGCTGGCGCCGCGCCGACCCCGAGTCGCCAACCCCGTTTGTTCGGCTGAAGGTCGTCCGTGGCAGAACATACAAGGGTAGGGATGACATCGAAGAAGCCAGCTTTCCTGAAGTGGTCCGGCCGAATTCTTCTCGGGCTGTGCCTGATTTCAGGAGGAGTCGTCGGTGGGGCATGGATCTATCTGCACGGCAGCCTGCCTGCCACCGACGGAACCCGCGCCGCAGCGGGGCTCGTGTCGCAGGTCACGATCCAGCGTGATGCCCTGGGCGTTCCCACCATCACAGGCGTAGACCGGGCTGACGTCGCGTACGCAACTGGATTCGTTCATGCCCAGGACCGGTATTTCCAAATGGACCTGCTGCGACGCACCGCAGCAGGTGAGCTGGCGGAACTGCTCGGCGCAGCAGCGCTGGATGCGGATCGCCAGCATCGACTGCATCGGTTCCGCGCGCGCGCGCGCGCCGCGCTGCAGACTCTCCCCGAGGCAGACCGGGCGCTGTTGCAACGATATGCGGACGGCGCCAACGCGGGACTGTTGGCGCTGTCGTCCAGACCGTTCGAATACGTGATGTTGCGAAGCATGCCGAAGCGCTGGGAGCCGTCCGATACGCTGCTCGTCGTCTGGGCGATGTACTTTGAGCTGCAAGGCAACCTCGAAGGCCGAAAGATCGCACGCGGCTGGCTGCAGGAGCACTCGACGGCCGAAGAATTTGCCTTCCTGCTGCCTGGAGCCAGCGAATTCGATGCGCCGCTCGACGCGGCCGGCATCAAGACAGACGCGGCACGGGCGCCCGCGCATGCGCCAGGTTGGTTCGCGAAGCCGGCGCTGACAAAGGTGGCAGCGGTCGACGCCGACTATTCGGTGGGCAGCAACAACTGGGCTATCGCCGGCGAGCGAAGCCGCCATGGCGGCGCCATCGTGGCCGATGACATGCACCTCAGCATCGGCCTGCCGAATACTTGGTACCGGGCCATGCTGCGCTATCCCGGTCAGAACGGCGAAACCCGCAGCGTAATGGGCGTCACGCTGCCAGGTACTCCGCTGGTTATCGCCGGCAGCAACGGCCACGTCGCCTGGGGTTTCACGAACAGTTACGGCGACTACCTCGATTTGATCCGAATCGAGCGTGACCCGGGCAATCCCTTGCGCTTCAAGACCGGCAAGGGTTGGGAGACCGCTCAGGAGTATTCGGAAACGCTGCTGGTCAAGGGTGCTGCGCCTCAGGAAGTGAAGGTGCTCGAGACGTCGGAGGGGCCCGTACGTGAGATCGACAAGCGCTTCTATGCCGTTCACTGGGTGGCTCATGAAGCTGGCGCGGTCAACGTAGCGCTTCGCGGACTCGAATCGGTGCAGTCTGTCGGCGAAGCCCTGGCGGTCGCGAACCGATCCGGATTTCCCGCCCAGAACTTCACGGCAGGCGACCGGGAAGGCCATATCGGCTGGACCATCGGCGGTGCCTTGCCGGCTCGTGACTCCAGCGTTTCGACCAGCTTTCCCCGCGGGCCGGACGCCGGCCTCGATTGGAAGGGCCTGCGCCCGGCCGTCGACTACCCGCGCCTCATGGACCCGGTAGGCGGCCAGATCTGGACCGCGAACAACCGGCAGCTCGCCGGAGATGCCTATCGGAAGATAGGTGACGGGGGCGCCGATCTCGGCGCACGCGCCCGGCAGATCCGCGACGACCTTGCGCAGCTTGGCAAAAATACTGACGAGCAAGCGACTTATCTTGTCCAACTCGACGACCGGGCTCTGTTCATGGCCTCGTGGCGCGAACGCGCGCTGAAGGCGCTGGACGCAGCTGCGATCGACAAGCAGCCTGCTCGCGCCGAATTTCGAAACCTGCTCGAACAGAACTGGACGGGCCACGCCAGCGTCGATTCGAGGGCTTATCGACTGGCACGAGCCTTTCTCTACGCCACCTATGGCGAACTGTTCAGTTCACTGAACGCCGACCTGCAACGACTGGATCCGCGTGCCGGATACGCGAGCGCCAATCCGCGCTGGCCAGTCGTCGTTGCCCGACTTCTCGATGAAAGACCGGCAGGGTGGCTGCCTGAGGGAAAGACTTGGCACGACCTGGAATTGGCGGCGGTCGACCTTGCCATTAGACAATTGACTGAAGGCGGCCGGTCCTTGTCGAATGCCACCTGGGGCGCACGCAATACCGCCGAGATCCGGCACCCCTTCGCCAGCTTCCTGCCCGTGGTTGGAAACTGGTTGTCCGCCCCACCCGATCCCTTGCCGGGGGACGAGCACATGCCGCGCGTAGCGGCATACAGCTTTGGCCAGTCTGAACGCATGGTGGTTTCTCCGGGATTCGAGCAGAACGGCATCTTCAACATGCCGGGCGGTCAAAGCGGGAATCCCCTCAGCCCCTATTTCCTCGCCGGCCACTCGAACTGGGTCCAGGCCGCGCCGACGCCCTTCCTTCCAGGACCGACGGAACACACTTTCACGTTGTCGCCACGATAGGACGGGATACGAGATCTGCGAAGACGCGCCGAGCATGGAGGCCCACGAGGTTGGGCATTCACCCGTCGGCGAATCAGTCATTCTCCGAAGCGACAGCGCAAGAACGCTCAACTTTATGAACGAGCCAAAGCCTCATTCCAACCAGCGGCCTGCGAGCGGAGCGGCCATGGACCGCAAGATCCACCGAGACCCGCGCAAGCGTTGGGTCAAGATCGGTACCGCCGCAATGCTCGTGGCATGCGCCGGCCTCTTCGTCTGGCGTCTGCTCCCACGCGGCGTGGCCGTGACACGCTCAGGCGTGACCATCGCAACGGTGGAAAGCGGGACCTTCCGGGACGAGCTCGTTAATCGCGCGTCTGTGATGCCGTTGGCCACGGTCGTGCTCGATGCGACCGAAGGCGGCCGCGTGGAGGCTGTCTTGACACGGGACGGCACCTCGATCAAGAAGGGCGAGTTGCTATTCCGCCTGTCCAATCCGCAGCGTGAGCAGGAAGTACTAGCACGTGATGCCGATGTGGCCCAGCAGCTCGCCAATCTGTCGGCTCAGCGCGCGGAACTGGCCGCGAGCCGAGCCAACGCCAGACGCGAGATCGCGGGTCTCGAGTACGACCTCGATCGATACATGAAGGCATATCGGCGCGACGCGCAGCTCGCCGAGCAAGGCTTCATCGCCGCCAGCGCGCTTGAGGAGTCCTCCGATCGCGTCAACCAGCAGCGTCGCCTGCTCGCGCAGGCGCAGGCCGACAGGGGTGCAGAGCTAGACACTCGCGAGCAGTCGGTCAAGCAACTCGGGGCCGCCATCACGCGTCTGGACGCAGGGCTGAAGTTGCTGCGTGCCTCGACCGACGGGCTGATTGTTCGTGCGCCAGCGGACGGGGTCCTGACCGGGTTCCAACTGCAGGAAGGCCAGTCCGTCAAGCTTGGAGACCACCTCGGCCGTATCGATACGGCCGACCGCTTCAAGCTGACTGCTCGGGTCGATGAGTTCTATCTCAGCCGCATCGCGCCGGGCCTCAAGGGCCGCGTGGACGTACAAGGCCAGCCATTCGCGGTGACTTCCTCTCACCTAAATCCGGAGATCAAGGACGGACGCTTCACGATCGAACTTCTTTTCAATGACAGAATGCCAAGCGGTCTCCAACCGGGCCTGAGCCTCGAAGTTCATCTCACCCTCGGCAAGTCCGGCAATGCCCTGTTGCTGAGCGACGGCGCGTTCTACGCCGACAGTGGCGGGGCCTGGGTGTTTGTGCTCGACGCCGATGGCCAAGTGGCACAGCGCCGCAGTGTGCGGCTCGGCCGCAGGGCCGCAGGACAGATCGAAGTCCTGGACGGCCTAAAGCCCGGCGAACAAGTCATTGTTTCCGGATACAAACGCTTCGCCGAGGCGGACCGAATCGAGCTGTCCCGCTGAGTTCTTGCGTCACCGATTCGCCGAACGCCGGTCCGCCGGCCGAAGCGCAAAAGCTTGCTCCTTTCGCCATCAATTCGAGGCTCCTATGCTCCAACTCAAGAAACTCTCCAAACGATTCCGCACTGGAGATGTCGAGACGACTGCGTTGAATGAGATCGATTTGGAGGTGCGACCAGGAGAATACCTTGCGATCACCGGACCGTCTGGCTGCGGGAAGTCCACGCTTCTGGGTGTGCTTGGACTTCTCGATTCGGCCGACCACGGCGAGTATTGGTTCGACGGACACAACGTCACCGGATGGAGCGAGACGCAACTCACCGAACTTCGACGCGGAAGGATCGGCTACGTCTTTCAGAGCTTCAACCTCATCGACGATCTCTCGGTGAGAGAGAACATCGCCCTCGCCTTGCGCTACGGTGACGTACCTACGCGAGAGCATTACTCGCGCGTCGACGAGGCGATGACGCGCCTCGGCATCCAACATCGCGCAGAACATCGGCCGTCGCAGCTCTCGGGAGGCCAACAACAGCGCGTCGCGATCGCCCGCGCAGTCGTCTCGAAACCGTCCGTACTGCTTGCTGATGAGCCGACCGGAAATCTCGACAGTCATCACGGTAACGAGGTCATGAACATCCTGCAGGAGCTGAACCAGTCCGGCACCACTCTGATCATGGTGACTCACTCGCCCAGCCATGCCAGGCTCGCGGGCCGCACGCTGGAACTGCTCGACGGGCGGGTCGTCGCCGGTTCGCCGGCACATGTCGTGGCGGAGGGCTCTCATGGTGGCCGATGATTTCCGCATAGGCCTGCGGCAGCTCCTTCGTGAGCCGACCTACTCCACGCTGGCGGTACTCGGGATGGGGATCGCCATAGCAGCAACTCTTCTGGTCGCGGTATTGCTGCAGGAGATGGTCCTGCCCGATCAGCGCGTGCCCGATCCAGACAGGCTGGTGCGCGTCGAACTGAAACTCAACATCCCCGGCCGCAGCGACGACTGGTTCGCGGGTGCTCCCTTTTCGTTCCGGGACGACTTGGTGCAGGCCAAGGCGCCCATCAGTGCCGCAGCGCGTGTACTCACTGGCGATTGGTCCGTGCGTGCAGGCGCCAAAGTTCTCAAGATGGACGGTGCCTTCGCGGACCCCGAGATCATCGATCTCTTCGGACTGCAGGCCACGCGCGGAGACTTGGCCTCGGCCCTGAGCCGCCCCGACGGCATGGCCTTGACCGAGGATGCTGCGGAGCGCCTGTTTGGTCCGGGCCACGGGCTGGGTCAACAAGTTCGGCTGAACGGACAAACCCTCACGGTGATGGCGCTCGTGGCTCGGCAATCCGGCAACAGCGAGCTGAAGTTTGACGCGCTCGTGAAGTTCGATGCACCGGCTAACGCCTTTCCGCGCGACATGATGAGCGGGTACGTGGCCGGGCGGGTCTTCGCGAGATTGCTGCCGGGCGCCAGCGAGGAGCAGATCGGGCTGCTGGCCCAGACCTTGTTTGACCACGCGCCGGCTCGTCTTCACAACCCGCCGGCTTGGACCGCGAATGGGCGCAAGGCAGCCTTTTTGCGGGCAGTCTCATTGAGCCGGCTGGCCCTGTACGGCGCAGAGAGCGAGCAAAACCGGCTGCGTCTCGGTGGACTGGCCATCGCCGCACTGACGATGCTTGCATTGTCAGCCATCAATTACGTGAACCTTACGACCGTGCGTACGCTGCGCCGTCAGCGCGAGATCGGGATTCGGAAGTCGCTGGGCGCCGGTGCGCGCAGTTTGGCGACCCAGCTTCTCACGGAATCGCTGCTGGTGGGGGTTCTGGCGGGCCTCCTGGGCTTGTTGCTGGCACAGATATTCGCCCAGCCGTTTCTTTCCCTGATGGAACAGCATATTGATCGCGGACTCCTCACTCCGCTCAACCTGCTGAGCCTCGCCATCGGTTGTGTCCTGCTCGGTTTCGCGACTGGCATCTACCCGGCAAGAATCGCGCTACGCATGAATTGCGCCGAGTTGATGGCAGGACGCGCCTACACCGAAAACGCATCCGGACGCTGGCTGAGACGGGCAATGACGACGCTGCAGTTCGCTGCGGCGATATCGGCCTCGATGGTGGCCATCGTCGTGCTTTGGCAGGGCTATCACTCCCGGCACTTGCAGAACGGATTCCGCAGCGAGGGCATGCTGACGGTCGACCTGCCCGACAACGCCAAGCCCGAGCTCGCGACGGCATTAAATGACGCCCTGGCGCGCGAGTCGGGCGTGACCGGTGTGACCCGAAGCAGTGGGGTTCCAGGTAGGAACGACGTCGGGGAGCTTGGACAGCTGAGAACCGGAGGGCCGGAGCGATCTGTACGGCTCACGCGGGTGGGCGCCGATTTCTTCGACGTGTACGAGATCCACATACTGGCAGGCAGGCTGGAGGCTCCCGTGGACGGCGAACAGGACAAGGCCGTCGTACTCGACCTCACCGCAGCAAACGTGCTTGGCTTCGCCAAGCCGCAGGATGCCGTCGGAAAGACGGTGACGCAATCGCGAACGGCTGGCGACGTACGGTATCGCGTGGTTGCCGTCACGGTGCCGGTTCGCCAGGAATCGGCCCGCATTGACGCCATACCACACTACTACGTCCTGTCGAACACCGTGAGCGACTCGGTCACCGTCCGGGCAGACGACATGTTGGCAGGGCGTCGCGCACTCGAGCGGGTATGGCCGCGCTATTTCCCGGACGAAGTGGTGAGAATCGCGACGGTCGATGAATTCATCTCGAAGCACTACAAGCACGACCGTCAGATCGGCATCCTGGTAGCCGGAGCCAGCCTCATTGCGCTGTTTCTCGCCAGCTTCGGTCTCTATGCGCTGGCCGCTTACACCGTGCGATTGAAGACCCAGGAGATTGTCGTCCGCAAACTCTACGGTGCGAGCCGCCCTTCGATTGCTTGGGTATTCGTCCGTGAGTTTCTGGCGCTTCTGGCCGTCGGTGCAGTCGTCGGCCTGCCTCTCGGGTTCGCTCTGAGCGAGTCCTACCTCAGCGGATTCTTCGTCCGGGCGCCGGTCGGGCTGTGGCCGGCGGGAATCGCTCTGTTCGCAGGGTTGCTGCTGTCCGGTGCGGCAACTATTCGCCATACATTCGCGGCCACTGCGGCACGACCAACTCAAGCCCTTCAGGGCAATCAATGAAAACAGGCGTACGAGAACACGCGTCCGGGCCCGTCGTAACACGGTATGCGTCCGCTCGCGGGCGGCCGGTCATGAGCGACCCGCTCGAAGAGCCAGCCGCCGCACCGGAGACCCGTCTTCGTCTCACGCCTGGTGAGGTGCATGTCTGGTATGCCTGGGTTGCGGATTGCGGGAGCCCTCGGAATCTGGGTCGCTATCGGCGGATGCTCGATCCGAGCGAAACACAGCGTCTGGATCGCCTCCTGACCGCGCCACTAAAGGTCGAATTCCTTCTGACGCGCGCCCTTTGCCGCGAAACGTTGTCAAGATACGCGAACGTGCCGCCGCAGGATTGGCAGTTCGAACTCAATCCCTACGGCAAGCCTGCGATCGCAGCGCCGCGGTGGGCAACCTCGCTGAAGTTCAATCTGTCAAACACCCGAACGCTGGTGGCGTGCGCCGTGGTGCTCGACGCAGAAGTCGGCATCGACGTGGAGAGGTGGGATCGTCCGTGCGACACGCTGCCGATCGCCTCGCAGGTCTCCTCGGCTGCCGAGATGTACGCGTTGCGTGCCTGTCCCGAGCATCTTCGCCACCGCAGCTTCTACGAGCTCTGGACGCTGAAGGAAGCGTACGTCAAGGCCCGCGGCATGGGCATGTCGATTCCGCTCGACCAAGTCTCGTTTGTGCCGAACGCAGTCCCGATTCGTGCAGAGATCGCTGCCGAGCAGGGCGACGACGCGCGGGCCTGGCAGTTCGAACAAGCAGACCTGGGATCAGATCACCTGCTGGCCTTGGCGATCAGGCAAAAGGGTTCAGCGAAGTCCCGAGTCGTGATCAACGAAGCACGTCTGTGATGCTCACTCGCGCTTGACTTCGAATAGGGCTGGCAAGTCAGGCATGCTGTGAAGTCAGGGTCGCTATGTCTGCCGAGACTACTCCCTCCCGGTGACGAGCACGACCTTGCCCGTCGATTGGCGCTGGCTAAGCATTTCGATGGCGCGCCCGGCTTCAGAGACATCCATGACTTGCGAGATGTGCGGCTTCAGTCGGCCGGCTTCGAACCAGCCGAACAGGGTCTCGAAAGTCCGCCGGACGGCGTCCTGACGGTGCAGTCGGTAGTATCCCCAGTAGAAGCCGATCACGTCGCAGTTCTTGACGAGCAAGATGTTCGCCGGAGCCTGCGGCACCCGCCCGCTTGCGAAGCCGACTACGACGATTCGGACCTTCTGGGGCGATGCAGCGCAAACTGGCATCGAAGACGTCACCGCCGACCGGATCGTAGATCACGTCGGCGCCGCGCCCGCCGGTCAGTGCAAGCACCCGCTCCTTCAGGTTTTCCTTCGTGTAGTCGATGAGGTGGTCTGCGCCGTGGCGCTGCGCGATAGCCAGCTTCGCGTCACTGCCCACCGACGCGATCACGGTGGCCCCTATCGCCTTGCCTATCTCGACCGCCGTCAGCCCAACGCCTCCGGCCGCTCCGTGAACCAGCAATACAGCAATACTTCGCCGGCGCGCAATCGACCGCGCCAATCGAGCGCTCCGTGGGAGGTGCCGTAGGCGATAGGAAATGCCGCGGCCGTCACGTAGTTCATCTGTGAGCGCCGATCAGGATCCGCTGTTATTTGACGGCGAGGTGGCGGTTTTGGACTTGCCGGTGTTGCGAGCCTTGATCTGCTGGCTTTGGCAATCCGCCGAAAAGGTTCGGCGAAGTCCCGTGTCGTGATCCACATGGCCCGGCTGTAAGCGGGCCGGGCACGGCCTCCAGCGAAGAGAGGCGCCAGGCCCTTATTCTCTTCCGGTGACGAGCACGACCTTACCGGTGGACTGGCGCTGGCTGAGCGTGTCGATCGCACGCCCGGCTTGCGAAAGATCCAGGACTTGCGAGACATGCGGTTTGAGCCGGCCGGTTTCGAACCAGCCGGACAAAGTCTCGAAGGTTCGCCGAACAGCCTCCTGGCGATGCAGCCGGTAGTGTCCCCAGTAGAAACCGATCACGTCGCAGTTCTTGACGAGCAGGATGTTCGCGGGCGCCTGCGGAACCCGCCCGCTTGCGAAGCCGACAACGACGATCCGGCCCTCAGGGGCGATGCAGCGCAGGCTGGCATCGAAGACATCACCGCCGACCGGGTCGTAGATCACGTCGGCACCGCGCCCGTCGGTCAGGGCGAGCACCCGCTCCTTCAGGTTTTCCTTCGTGTAATCGATGAGATGGTCTGCACCGTGGCGTTGCGCAATGGCCAGCTTCGCATCACTGCCAGCGCACGCGATCACGGTGGCCCCCATCGCCTTGCCGATCTCGACCGCGGTCAGTCCGACGCCTCCGGCGGCTCCATGAACCAGCAATACTTCGCCTGCACGCAATCGCCCGCGCCAGTCGAGCGCTCCGTGGGAAGTGCCGTAGGCGATGGGAAACGCCGCGGCCGTCACGTAGTCCATCCGATCCGGAATACGAAAGACGTTCGCTCGCGGTAGTACGGCCTCGTCGGCGAACCCGCCCCAGGGCAGTATCCCCATCACGCGATCCCCCACGTCGACATCGTGCACGTGCGGCGCGACCTCGAGGACGCGGCCGGATATCTCGAATCCCGGAATGAACGGGAGGTCAGGACGAGTCTGGTAGCGGCCGGCGACGATCAACGAGTCCGCAAAGTTGATGCCGCAGGCGTGGACCGCGACTCGTACGGATCCGGCACCGATAACGGGCGACGAGATTTGTTCTTCGACGAGCTCGGCGGAGCCTCCGAGGGTCTTGCAGACAATCGCGCGCATCGTTCAGGCCCTCGTCCGAACGCAGGGAAAGACGCCGGTCTCAGCCTGGGATGCCTGCGCTCGGTGCTCGGCGCGCGGGTTGGAAGGACTATGCATGGAGAGGACTTTCGCAATCATTGACGAAAAGAGAGGCGTGGAATGCTGGACGCGAGCGCACTGGGGCGACGCTCAAGACGCTGTCGCCAGGCGGAGCCTGAACCGCTGCAACTTGCCCGTTTCGGTGCGCGGAAGCACATCGCAGAACTCGATGAGGCGCGGGTACTTGTAGGGTGCGATCGTCCGTTTTACGAACGCTTGCAATTCGCTGGCGAGGGCTGCCCCTACCTCCGAGCCGTCACGGATGACGACGAAGGCCTTGACGACCTGGCCGCGCTCGTCGTCCGGCACGCCCACGACAGCGCACTCGGCGACGGCCGCATGTTCGAGCAACGCGTTCTCAACCTCCGGCGCAGCGATGTTGTAGCCCGCGGAGACGATCATGTCGTCGATGCGCCCGCGCGGCCAGAAGTAGCCGTCGGCGTCCATCTCGTAGGCGTCGCCGGTCAGGTTCCAGCCATCAAGCACATGCTCGGACTGCCGCCGATCCGCGAGGTAGCGGCAACCGGTCGGCCCCTTGACGGCCAGGCGCCCGACGACTCCGACAGGCGCGGGCTGCCCGGCGGCGTCGAGGACGCAGGCGTGGTAGCCGGGCACCGGCTTGCCGGTCGCCCCCGGCCTGGCATCAGCTCCCGTGGAAGCGATGAAGATGTGCAGCATCTCGGTCGTGCCGATGCCGTCGATCATCTCCAGGCCGGTCGCGCTGCGCCATCGGTCACGCGTGTCGATCGGCAACGCCTCGCCGGCCGAGACGCTCTCGCGCAGGCTCGACAAGTCGTGCGCCGCCACCTGGCCAGCCATCTGGCGGTAGAAGGTGGGCGCCGTGAAGCAGATCGTGGCACGGTAGTCCTGCATCGCCTGCAGGAGGCTCTCGGGCGTGTGTCGCTCGAGAAGCACAGTGGCCGCGCCAACGCGCAGCGGGAACAGCAGCAGGCCGCCAAGCCCGAACGTAAAGGCCAGCGGCGGCGTGCCGATGAAGACGTCCTGGGCTCGCGTGCGCAGTACCGAGCGCGGAAAACAATCACAGATCGCCAGCATGTCCCGATGGACATGCATCGTGCCCTTGGGCGTACCCGTCGTCCCCGATGTGAATGCGATCAAGCAGACATCGTCCGCGGAAGTATTGGCCGCCGGGAACACCGCCGGCTTGTCCGCCATGCGGGCCTCGAGCGACGCCTGCCCGCCCCCGCCGAAATACACCACGTCGCGCAGGCTGGGGCAATCAGGGCGCACCTGCTCGAGCTCGTCCTGCAACTCGCTCGCGCAGAGGGCGGCATCGACACGCGCCTTGTCGATGATCTGCGCCAGTTCTCGCGCGCGCAGCAGAGGCATCGTGGGTACGGCGATGCAGCCCGCCTTGACGACTGCGAGCCAGCAGGCCGCCAGCCGCGGGCAGTTGGCGCCTCTCAGCAGCACCCGGTTGCCCGGCACGAGCCGAAGATCGTCGCGCAGCACATGCGCGATGCGGTCAACTTCCTGCAGGAGTTCCCGGTAAGACCACGAGATACCGGCGCCGATGAGGGAGACAGCGTTGGCGCGCTCGCCGCGGGCGGCATGATCCAGCAGTTCGGCGACGCAATTCAGGCGCGCCGGATACTGAAGCTCCGGCAGCTCGAAGATGAACTCCGGCTGCAATTCAGGCGCAGGCAGGTTGTCGCTGGCAAAGGTGTCCGACTCAATCACGCTCTGCTCCCTTCAATCGGACAAGGCCAACGCGTTCGGGGCGAGGCCACCGGACGCATCGGCGAACTGACCGGCATCTGATTCCAGCATCTTGCTGACGTGATCGGCCACCTCGGTGGCGCAACCCCAGGAGAAAGTCACGCCGGCGCCTCCGTGCCCATAGTTGTGGAGGATGGTCGTTCCGGGCACAGGCTGCAAACGGACATTGCCCTTGCGAAAGGGCCGCAATCCAACGCGCACCGGCTCGACAGGATCCAGCTCAGCGTACTTCAGCGCGGGCAGGAACTCGACGCAGCGTTCGTAGATCCTGCGAATCGGCTCGTGATTGTGCAAGCCGATGTCGGTCGACCATTCGTCGGCTTCCGCAATGGCCCCCAGAACGATGCGATCGCGACCGCGCGGAACGATAAACACGATCTCCTGATCGCTGGTGACGTGATCATGCGATACGCAATGCGCCTGTGTGAGCAGCGGCATGCGCGTGCCGTCGTTGACGAGACGGACGACAGCGCCGCGCAGCGGATACATGTCCTCCCCAGCGATCTCGCGCGAGCCGAGTCCGGAGCAATTCACGATGACATCGGCATCGAATTCTGCTTTCAAGGCCTGTTCCGCATGCCGCAGGTCATCGACGATCTTTCGACGGACGACTCGCGTGCCGACAGCCTGCACTTGCTGGAGCAGCCATGCCATGTAGACGTCGGTGTCGACCATCGGCGCGAGATGGCGATAGGCGTCGACAAGTCCGATACCTTCGTTGACGCCGTTTTCGCGGACCAGCGCCGGATCGCGACGAAAGCCAGGCACGATGGCGGCGATCTCATGCATCTTCGTGAGATGCACCTCATGTTCCTCGATCTTGTTGCGGAAGTAGAACGTGACCGGTCGCAGGTGCGTTCCCGTTGCCGGATCGTGGGCGAGTTCCGCGAATTTCTGGAACGACACCATGCACCAGTGTTTCGAACGGGCCAGCGACACTTCGTCATGGTGGTAGCCGCACACGGCGGGCGGCCACTCCCAGAGCGCGCCCGCGACTACCGAGGTGATCTCCGGGGCCAGCTTTTCCGCGATGACCGTACAGCGGATACCGCGCTCGTGCAGGCACAGGGCAGTCGTCAATCCAGAGACGCCGCCACCAATGACAAGGGCATGGCCCTTTGCGGTTTTCAAGTTCATCGAGTCGAGTGTGTGCAACGTTGGTGTCGCAAAGGCGTGCAGGAGCCGGCGCGAGCACGGGGCATTGAATACGAATCCGCAAGCCGGCGCGCCGTCGCTCGGCACGCTGCGGCTTGCGATCGAGCGCAAGCGTCAGACGGATGCGGCCTTCGCCAACGGCAGGACGCAGGTGCGAACCAGGTCGGCGAAACGCTCGATGTCTTCCCGGGCGTGCCCGGCCGTGAACAGCGCCCGCAGACGGGCCGTACCGCGAGGCACGGTCGGCGGCCGGATGGCGGTCACGTACAAGCCTTCGTCGGCCAGCAGCCGCGATGCCTGCATGGCTTCGTCCTCGCCGCCGATGATGATCGGCACGATCGGCGTCACCGGGTCGGGCATGCCCAGGCGTCGAGTGAACAGTCGCGCATTCGCTAGCGGGCGGCTCGTCAGTTCGGTATCCGACTCGATCAGCTTCAGTGAAGCGATGGTCGCTGCGATGGTGGCCGGCGGAAGGCCGGTGGTCAGACCGTAGGTGCGCGCGCGGTTGCGAACCAACTCGACGACGGCCTTCGACGCCGAGAGGTAGCCGCCGTAGCTGCCGACTGCTTTGCCGAGCGTGCCCATCTTCAGCGGCACCCGTGCATCTCGACCGGAGACGAACGTCGCTCCGCGACCTTGTCCCACGACGCCGATGCCATGCGCATCGTCGGACATTACCCACGCGTCGAAACGTTCCGCCAGCGGCACCATATCGTCCAGCGGAGCGAGGTCGCCATCCTGCGAGAACACGCCGTCTGTCAGGATTAGTGCGCGGGTGTGGAGGGCGCGCCGTTCGGCCAGCAACTCCTGCAGGTGAGTCAGATCGTTATGGCGAAACGGCACCACCGTGCCCTTGGAGAGCTGAGCGCCCGCCCAGAGGCAGCCGTGCGCCAGCTCGTCGACGAGGATCAGGTCTTCCGCACCCACGAGCGCCGGCACGATGCCACTGTTGGCCAGGTAACCGGAGCCGAAGACGCAGGACGCTTCGGTGCCCATCAATCGTGCCAGCCGTTCCTCCACCTCCGCGAAGAGCGGATGGTTTCCGGTGACCAGCCGCGACGCGCCGGCACCGACGCCGTAGCGCTGGATAGCATCGATCGCGCTTTGCTTGACCTGCGGATGCTGGGTCAGGTTGAGATAGTCGTTGCACGAAAAGGACAGCATCGGGCGGCCGTCGCGCAATACATGCAGGCCTTCCGAACGATCGGTGGTGACCAGGTTGCGGCGCAGCTTGCGCGACTGAAGTTCCTCCAGCTTGAGGGAGGCGAATTCTTCGAGACTAGAAGAGATCATGATTTGATATTGTTGTTCGGATAGGAAATGGTAAAGCCGCAGCGCGGCGGACACCGCAGCGCCGTGCGGGTGACGAAAGATGGCACTCCTAAGCCCGAGGCTTGCCGCCCGGGTCGATCGACATGGACGGCGAAGTCGGTTGCGCAATACGGGACGCGGAATAGAACGGTCGCAGCAGCATCAGGCCGAGCGCCAGGAACTCGCAAAGCGCGCCGACCCAGGCCACGTCGCGGACCGAGTCGACCGCGATGACGATCGAACCCAGCAGTGCCCCCAGCGCGAAGCCCAGGTACACGAACGAGGAGTTGAGGGACAGGCTGACGGGGGCTACCTTCAGACCCGCGATGTCGATAAGGCTGGCCTGCTGCGCCGGATTGAAAGTGAAGCCGGCCACGCCCCAGGCACCGATCGCCGCCACCATGACAACCGTGCTCCAGATCGGCGGCAGTACGCGCGCGGCAAAGGACAAAGTCATGTAGATCAACGCCAACACCAGCACGCCTGTCAGGAGTACACGCCTGCTGCCGAGCCTGTCGATTGCCCGACCGCTGATGAAAACGCCGATCGCGGCGCACACTCCGTAGAGCAGCAGTACGGCGGCAAGCATCCCGCCCCGCACATCGGCACCGGTCGCCAGCAGAGGCGACAGATAAGGGTAGATGGTCCAGATCCCGGTGGCCCACAGCATCGTCACCAACAGCGTGGCAAGCACTTCGGGCCGCCGGGCCACCGCCAAGCGCTCCGCCAGGGTGGCCACGGGCACGGTGCTGCTCACGGACGCGGGCAGCCCGCGTGCGACGCCCAGGGTGACGATGCCGGCCAGCACGCCGACGCACATGAACGTCGCACGCCAGCCGAGGCTGGCGCCGATGAGCGAGCCGAAGGGCACGCCCAGCGCCAGTGCGAGCGTGATTCCGCCATGCACCGTGGCCAGCGCGCGGCCGCGCCGATCGGGCGCCACGATGCTGCCCGCCAACGCGGTGGCGGCGGGCATGTAGACCCCCGCCGCCACCGCGAGAAGGACGCGCGCGCCCAGCAGCGACCAGAATCCCGGCGCGACGCACGCGAGGAAGTTCGCGAGCGTGAAGAACGCGAGCGCGCCCAGCAGCAGCTTGCGCCGGTCGAACCCGGACAACAGCGCAGCCAGCACGGGGGAGCTGATCGCGTAGGCGAGCGCGAAGGCGGTGACCAGCTGGCCGGCGCCAGAAATGCTGACCGACAGATCCTTGGCGATTACCGGCAACAGCCCCGACACCATGAAGCCTTCGGTGCCGATGGCGAACGATCCCAGGGCCAGGAAATAAATCGCCGGGATCTGGCCGCCGGACACGATGGGGAACTGCACTCCCGCTGATTGAGTCGCCATGCGCAGACTACGCCACTGCCTGCCAGGATCGCGGCGCGCCATCGAATGCGTCGCTCATCGACGGACCCATGGTGGCGTCGGTCAGTGCCGGCGAGCGTCGCGAGGCGTGGGCTTCAATTGTCTGTCGAATGGCTGTTTTCATCGTCCCTGCTGCGTTTTGGCGAACGTGGAATTTAGCTCCAGTGGCATACCCTATGGGGTCTCGTTACGATTGCTTAAATTTTAAATTGCTCGAACCGCGGTGCGATGCAGTGCAACCGTGTCGGGTCGTCGACCTGTCCGCATGGCAGCGGCGACTACAATAAAAAATTACTCGGGTAGAGAGGAGTTCCTGTTTTGACCTCATCCAACGTCGTCAACACTCATGAAACCGACTTGTCATCGGGTGACTCAAGTCGGCACGACTGGACACGAAAAGAGGTGGCGCATCTGTTCGATCTGCCCTTCAACGACCTGTTGTATCGCGCCCAGACGGTGCATCGGCAGTACCACGCAGGACGCGCACTGCAGATTTCCCAGCTGCTGTCCATCAAGACTGGCGGGTGTCCGGAAGACTGCGGCTACTGCAGCCAGTCAGCGCGTGCGAAAACGGGACTGAAGGCGACCAGCCTCATGGATCTGGAAACCGTCCTGGCCGCCGCGACGGCGGCGAAGCAGGCCGGCGTTCAACGGTTCTGCATGGGAGCCGCGTGGCGCAGTCCGAAAGAACGGGACCTGGAGCGAGTGTGCGAGATGGTCAAGGGCGTCAAGGCACTAGGCCTTGAGACTTGCGTGACGCTCGGGATGCTCGACAGCCAGCAAGCCCGCCAACTCGCACACGCCGGCCTGGACTTCTACAACCACAACATCGATACGAGCCCGGAGTATTACGCCAAGGTCGCCACCACGCGCACCATGGACGACCGGCTGGACACGATAGAACAGGTTCGCGCGGCAGGGCTCAAGGTCTGCTGCGGCGGGATCGTGGGGATGGGTGAGACACGCGACGATCGGATCGGCATGTTGTTGACCCTCGCCAACCTGCCTGCGCATCCCGAGTCGGTGCCCATCAACTCGCTGATGCGCGTGGCCGGTACGAAGCTCGCCGAGGCCGCGGGAGTGGATGGCCTGGAATTCGTCCGGACCATCGCCGCGGCCCGCATCATGATGCCGGAGTCCGTGGTCAGGTTGTCTGCGGGACGGGAGCACATGAGCGACGAACTGCAGGCCTTGTGCATGTTTGCCGGGGCTGGCTCCGTCTTCATCGGCGAGAAGCTGCTGACGACACCCAATCCCAAGGTTCAGGTGGACCGCGATCTGATGGCGCGACTCGGTGCGGAGCGACGCGCCGAATCTGAAACGACTCCAGGAGCCTGACTCCGGGCGGCCTGCGGGGCTCGAGGCCGACCGGCGCCGACCGTTCGTTTTGTCGATTTGCCTGACGAGCATCGGCGCCGACTTCATCAGCCGAGCTCGGTTCGAGCGGGCCCAGCGTGCCGACAAGGGTCTACGAAGGGTCTGCCGTGGCTCGAGGCAGTGCGGACGCGACCCGCGCCGGGGCCGACCTGCTCCGGTCGGCGACCAGCATGAGCGCCAGGGCGGCAAATTCGAAGAGCCCACCAATCCATCCGATCTCGTCGACAGAGCCGACCGTCAGGATGAAGGATCCGAGCGCCGCTCCGAAGCCGAACCCGAGGTAGATGAAGGAGGCGTTCAGCGACAGTGAGATGGGGGCCACTTTCAGTCCCGCGATGCCGATCAGCTTCGTCTGCTGTGCCGGGTTGAATGACCAGCCTGCAATGCCCCAGATGCTGATCGCCACCAGGATGGGAATCCTCGCTTCCTGGACGCCCAGGAAGCGTGCGCAAAGCGTCAGGCTGACGTAGGCCAGGCCCAGCACCAGCAAGCTCGCGATCAGCACTTGTCGACTCCCGATACGGTCGATGGCACGGCCGCTGATGAACACGCCGAGCCCCGCGCAAATACCGTACAGCAAGAGTACCGCGCCCACCTGCCCTCCTTCGATTCCCGCACTGTGCGCAAGGAACGGCGCCAAGTAGGGGTAGATCGTCCAGATGCCGATGGCCCACAACATCGTGGTCAGCAGCGTCAGCAAGACCGCGGGCTGGCGCGCGACGGCGAGTCGCTCCGAGAGCGTCGCGGGAGGGATGTTCGCCCCGATGTTGCGAGGCAGGCCGATCATGACTCCGAGCGTGACGATTGCCGACAGGAATCCCACCCCGGCGAATGTCATGCGCCATCCGAGGGCGTTGCCGATCGTGGCGCCAAGGGGCACGCCCAATGCAACTGCAATGGTGATTCCTCCGTTGACCGTGGCGAGCGCGCGGCCTCGGCGTTCGGGTTCGACCAGGCTACCGGCCAGTGCATTGGCGCTCGGCATGTAGAGGCCCGAGGCAATTGCCAGAAGGATCCGGGCGCCCATCAGCGTCCAGTAGCCTGTGGCGGCAAAGGCGAGAAAGTTTGCCATCGTGAAACAGGTCAAGGCCAGGAGAAGGAGCCGTCGACGGTTCATGCTTCCGCTCAGCGTCGTCAGGATGGGCGAACTGATTGCATAAGCGAATGAAAAGGCGGTGATCAGCTGACCAGCCGTCGCGAGGCTGACGGACAGGTCCTTGGCGATGACCGGCAGCAAGCCGGCAATCATGAATCCCTCGGTGCCGATGGCGAAAGCGCCAAGAGCAAGGAAGTAGAGGGGCGCGTTGCGTTTGAGTGCGTTTGCGAAAGCCATGAATCTCTCCTGATGGAGCAGGCGCCGCAGTGTTTCGATTTGCGGCGCAACCTGCACTGCTCCGAGCACACGACGGCGCCGTGCTCGAAGCTGCCGTCCTGATGAAAATCCCGGCTCGAACGAGTCGGGCGTTTCCTAGCGGGTTCCAGGGTCTGGAACCTCCATGATTCTCGACAGGACGGTGTGCACCACGGCCTGCTCGGCCTCGCGTACAAAGAAGTGCCCGCCCTCGATCTCCTGCGTGAGTACCGGTCCCGTGAAGTGCTGCCGCCACGCCTCGATCTCGCTGCGCGTGACCAGATGGTCCGCGGACCCGACGAGCAACGTGGTCGGTACGTTCAGCGGCTCTCGCGCCACATGGACGTAGGAGTTGAGCAGCGCCAGTTCGGCCCGCAGGCTGGGCAGGAAGACGGACAGCAGTTCGCCGTCGCGAAGTACCTGCTCGGGTATCCCCCGCAGGCGGTCCAGCGCCTTGATGAATTCCGCTTCCGGAAGCCCGGCGATGTCGCCGAGCGGGTTGTGAAGGTGCGGCGCCGGGTAGGCAGCGAGGAACAGGTGCTGCGGCAGTGGTGCGCCGGCGGCTCGCAGCGCATGCGTCAGGCCGAAACTGACCAGCGCACCAAGGCTGTGTCCGTACAACACGTACGGCACATCGAGTCGCGCCGGCAATACCTCGAGCAAGACGTCGACCAGGGTCTGGAAGTCGGCAAAAGACGACTCCCTGTGACGGGGCGGCCTTCCCGGCAACTGCATCGCCTGCAGTTCTACATCCTCAGGTAGGTATTTGGCCCAGGTGGAAAACACCGAGGCCATGCCGCCGAGGAACGGAATGCAGAACACGCGCAGGCGCGGCTTCACCAAACTGCGCGGCACCAAGAACCAGTGTTCACCGGTCGAGGAGCCCTTCGGGGCGCTCGCCTTTGCAGCAGCAACCTCTACGATGGGCTGCGGCGCACCCCTGGCTTCCGGCGCCGCGGACGGCGCGGCGATGCGTTCCGACAGGAACTCCGCTAGCGCTTGAATACAGGGGTGGCGCCACAGCACGGCCGACGACAGGCGCAGGCCGAGATCGCCCTCGATGCGATTGCGAAGCTCGAGCCCGGTCAGCGAGTCGAGTCCCAGTTGCTGAAACGGCACCTCCGGGGTGAGGTCCGACTCCGCGACGCGCAGCACCGCCGCAGCATGCCGTTGCAGCAGCACCCGGATCTCCTCGAAGCGGCGCTCCGGAGACGCTTCCTCGAGCCGATCGAACGACCGCTCCGCTGTAAGGCGCCCGACGGCCCCGCTGCGCAGCAAATCGAACCGCGGTAAGGACGAAACGGCAGACGACGACGCGAGCCAGCGGGCGTTGTCCAACGGGAACACGCCGATCGTCGATGCCGTGCGTTTCATCAGCGTGCCCAGGTACATGTGGGCCTGTTCGGTGGTCATGCTGGGAGCGCCGCGATCAGAGAGACGGTCGCCCCGCGCGGCCATCGAGGCGGCGAGGCCGACACCGGAGAAAGGCCCCCACTGCAGGCTCAGCGCCGCCAGACCCAGTCCTCGCCGATGGCTCGCCAGCGCGTCGAGGAATGCGTTCGCCGCGGCGTAGTTGGCTTGCGACGCAGACGGCAGCAGGACGGCAGCGGAAGAGTACAGGACGAAGTGGTCGAGGTCGTGCGTCAGCGCGTGCAGGTTGCGGGCGCCTTCGACCTTGGGCCCCAGTACGCGCCGGAAGGTCTCGGCGGTCTGTCCGTCGAGCAAACCGTCCCGCAGCACGCCGGCCAGATGGAACACGCCGCGCACGGGCGCCATCTCGGCCTGGATGACGCGCAGTTGGGCCGCGAGATCGGCACGCGAGCCCACGTCCACTTGAACCGCGCGGACCTCGGCACCGAGGCGGCGCAGGCTTTCCAGTCGCGCGCAGACCTCCTCGCTTGGCGCGGAGCGCCCCATCAACACCAAGCTGCGCGCTCCTTGTGTCACGAGCCAATCTGCCAGCGTGAGACCCAGCCCGCCCAGTCCGCCCGTGATCAATTGGGTGCCGCGCAACAGCGGCGCGGGCCCTCCCCGATCTGCCACGGTGGCGCCCGTGTCGTGCAGGTCCAGCACCAACTTGCCTACGTGCTGGGCGGCCGCCATGCGCTGGAACGCGTCATGGGCCCTGGACACAGGGAAAACCGCCGTCCGCAACGGCGATATTTCCTTGTCGGCCAGTGCGGCGATCACCCGTCTGAAGAGTGCGGCAAAGCGGTCCGGCCTTTCACGCTGCATTCCCGCCAAGTCGATCGCCGCATAGCGAATGCGCTTCTTGAAATGGTGAAGCGGCAGCCGGCCTCCTTCATGGATGTCGCGCTTGCCGAGTTCGAGGAACCAGCCATCCGGTGCCAGCACGCGCAAGCTCTGCTCGATGGCGCGGCCCGACAGCGAATTGAGCACGACGTCGACGCCGACGCCCTGTGTCGCCTCGCGCGTCTGGCGTTCGAAGTCCGAGGTTCGCGAATCGAACACGTGCTGGACGCCGAGCTCGCGCAGCATCTGCCGCTTCGATTCGCTGCCTGCGGTGGCGATGACTTCGGCGCCGAGCGACATCGCCAGTTGAACGGCAGCAAGCCCCGTCCCGCCGGTGGCGGAGTGAATCAGGACGCGCTCGCCCGCCTGGAGCGAGGCCACCATCTTCAGGGCGTACCACGCTGTCATTGATGCGATCGGCAGGGCCGCTGCGGCCGCGGCCGAGATGCCGTCAGGCAGCAGCGCCACGAAGGCGACCTTCACGTTCACATGGCTCGCGAAACAGTGCATTCCCAGCCCCACGACGCGCTGGCCGACACGGAATCCGGAGACGCCCACCCCCACGCGCGAGATCACCCCGGCGCATTCGCTTCCCAGCGCCACTGTCTCTTCGTCGGGTGCGAGGAAGAACCCCATCGCACGCATGACGTCGGCGAAGTTGAGCGCAGCCGCCTCGACTTCGATCTCCACCTCGTCCGCTGCCAGCAAGGGTCGCGGCATCGCTCGCAGCGTGAGCGAGCCCAGCACGCCCGGCCGGTCGATCTCGAGCCGACAGGGCTCCTTCGCCAACCGTCTGTCCGGGGCCGATTCGGCCGGCATCGACGCGCGCACTATGCGCCCGACCCACCGCTCGCGACGCAAGGCAATTTCAGTCTCCGGCGAGTCGTTCATGAGTTCGTCGGCCAGCCGACCGATCTGCGCCGCCGAGTCCGCACGCGACAGGTCAATGCAGCGGCCGCGAAGTTCTGGATGCTCGGCGGAAAGGGCTCGCGCAAAACCCCACAGCGCGGCGTCGCCCAACGCAGCGCCTGAAACCTCGTCGTCGTTCGTTACGGTCTGGGTGCCTTCGGAAACGAAGTTCACCCAGGGCGCCTGGGTGCCGTCGAACACATGCAGCAGCGCTTGCACGAAATGCAATGCGCCGACGCTGGCTTCCGTGTCGACAGGCCCGCGTTCATCGCCAGCCACCCCTGTGCCGAGACTGCCGCCCAGGTACACGATGGACGGGTTGGCGGCTCCGGTCGCGGCTTTCCAGGCCAGCATCCGGCGGCGAAGGAATTCACTTCCATCCGCGCGGTCCCAGTGCACGAGTTCAGCACCGTCGAGGCGCTCCTGCAGTTCGCGCAGCGCGGCATCCGGCAACGCGGTTCCGGACTCAACGACCATCCAGGCGCGCGACGCCTTATGAGTGTGGACCAGGGCCGGCTGTGCAACCCATTCCTGGCGGTGCAGCCACTGTCCCTGGCCGGGCAGCGCAGCACTGTCGCCTTCGGGGCTCGTGGCGCGCAAGCGGTCTATTCGCGCCACCAGGTTGCCCTGCGCGTCCCGGAGCACGAGGTCGGCAGTGGACGCTTCTGTGCGGAGGTCGGCATCGATCCGGCGTATCCCGTGCACCCACACGGGCGCCGTGGCATCGCGAGCCACTCGGATGCCACCGACCGATACAGGTATCTGCATGCCGCCTCCGCCTTGATGCCCGAGCCACGCGAGACCATGCAGGCAGGCGTCGAGCACGAAGGCATCCAGCGGCGGCGAGCCGTCGCCGGACGCGAGCGGCACGAACCGCGCGATGAATTCAATCCCGGTCCACCACAGGCGCTCGACGGCGCGAAAGCGCGGGCCGTAGTCCAGACCCATGTTGCGCAGGGTCTCGTAGAGCGTGGCGGCATCGACCGCAGTGGGCATGCGTGCCTGGATGGCGGCAGGGGCTTCCCCGGCCACCTCGGCCAGCGGCGCAGTCGTCGCGCTCACCCGCCCGTTTGCATGCTCCGTCCAGCGCCGCTCCTGGCTTTCTTCACAGCTGCTCAGGCGCCAGCTCGCCTCACCCTGTTCTTCTTCGGAAAGAACCAACTGCAAGGTGTGGACGCAAGCCTTGTCCTCACGGAACGCCAGCACGCTTTCGAAGCGGGTGTCGGTCACGGAAACGTCGCGCTCCGGCCAGACCTGACGGCCCGCTTCGAGTGCCATCCGCAGGAAGGCGGTCCCTGGAAGGATCGTGCTGGCGTGCACCCGGTGCTGAGCCACGATCGGATGAGCCGCGTCAAGGTGTCCCTCGAAGACCCAGGTGCCGGGTTGCCCCGCGATCGAGCGCGGCGGCCCAAGCAAACTGTCCGATGACCGCGCCGGTTCGCTGGAGGGCACATGAGTCGGTAGCTGAAATGTGGTCGACGCCCAGGGATAGATCGGCAGTTCGACCAGGTTCGCCACGCCGCCGGGCCGGCGAATCTCGGCGCCACGCAGATGAAGCTTCGCGCAGGCCACGAGCGTCGTGCGGTACTGCGATTCGTCGTCTCGCATCGTCGTGACCGCCACGCCAGCCACGTCTGCGTGCACGAGCGCATCTTCGATGGCCGACACCAGCATCGGCCGCGGCGACACTTCAAGGAACATCCGGTAGCCGTCGTCGATCAGGCGCTCGATCGCGGGATGGAACAGCACCGGCTGGCGCAGGTTGGCGGCCCAGTAATCGGGCGTCAGCGACGCTCCGGGCACTACCGCGCCCGCAACCGTGGAGTAGATCGGAATCAGGCCCGCCTGCGGGGCGATACCTTCCAGTGCCTGCTTCAGTGGCTCGAGCAGCGGGTCCATGAAAACGCTGTGCGAGGCGTAGTCGACGCGCACGGGACGGCAGAACACCTGCCGCGCCTGCAGTCTGGCGAGGAAGTCGGCGACCTCTCCGGCGTCGCCGGAGACCAGCGTCGAGGTCGGGCCGTTGCTGGCGGCCACGGCAACCGACATGCTTTCGGTGCGGATGGCCTCCTCTACCTCGGCGCGGCCGAGTTCGATCATGCCCATCGCGCCGCCCTTGGCCGTGATGGCCAGGCGGCTGCGGGCGGTGATCACGCGGGCGGCGTCGTCGATCGACAGCGCCCCAGCCACCACGGCTGCAGCCACTTCGCCCAGACTCTGTCCAACCACCGCGTGGATCTTCACGCCCAGCGCGCGCATGTGTTCCGCCAGTGCAACGGCCAGCGCGAACAGCAGAGGCTGGACGACGGTGGCGTCGAGCCTCGCCATGTCCGCTCCGGAGGCGAACAGGGCGGTCCGCACCGAATGGCCCGAATGGGCCTGGATCGCCGCATCGCATTCGTCGAAGACTCGCCGGAAGACACCGCCCACTTCATGGAGTTCGCGACCCATACCCTCCCATTGGGATCCATGTCCGGGGAACACGGCCACGACCCCTGCACCGCTTTGCAGCGGCTGACCTGCAAGCACGACCGGGCTCGTTTGCCCTTGCAGCCAGGCTTCGAGACGGTCCGCAAGCGCAACGGCACTGCCCCCGATGACGGCAAGACGCTCGGCGTGGCGACCTTGCCTGTGGCGCGTGGTGTGGCACACGTCGTGGAACTGCGTGTCGTCGCGCCGCAGAAGGCGAGCGAAACGCAGAGCCTGCTCGCGCAGCGCCGCCTCGGATGCTGCGGAAAACACCAGCCAGTCCTCGCGACCCACCTCCGTGGGCACCGCCTGGGTAACGGCGGGTGCCTGCTCGACTAGAACGTGGGCATTGGTGCCACTGAACCCGAAGGAGCTGACACCTGCAATGCGACTTCCGGCGCGATTCGTCGGAAACACGGTAGGCGCCGTGGGAACGCGCAGGGGCAACGCGGCCCAATCGAGATGGGGATTGGGTGCGCGGAAATGCAGGTTCGGCGGTATGGTGGCATGGCGGATGGCCAGTACAGCGCGCAATAGGCCGGCCAGGCCGGCGGCAGCCTCTAGGTGGCCCATGTTGGTCTTGCCGGAACCAACCCACAGCGGTTCGTCGGGTTGGCGGCCCAGGCCGTACACAGATGCCACGGCGTTGAGTTCGATGGGGTCGCCGAGCTCGGTGCCCGTGCCGTGAGCCTCGAGGTAGCCGATGTCCGGCGCCTGCAGCTTCGACTGGTCCAGGCAACTGCCCAGCAAAGCCGCCTGGGCCAGGCCATTCGGCGCGGTCAGCCCGTTGCTGCGCCCGTCCTGATTGACAGCACTGGCCCTGACGGTTGCCAGGATGCGGTCGCCGTCCTTGCGCGCATCACTCAGTCGTTTCAACACCAGCGCCACGCACCCCTCTCCGCGTACATATCCGTCCGCGTCGTCCGAGAAAGTGCGGCAGCGCCCCGTCTGCGACAGTGCATTGAGCTTGGCCATGCCCACCGAAGTCTCCGCGCCGGCGGTCACGTGCACGCCAGCGGCGACGGCTAGGTTCGTCTCGCGTTTGCGCAGGCTCTGGCAGGCGAGGGGCACCGCCACGAGCGATGACGAGCATGCAGTGTCGATGCTGAGGGCCGGCCCCTGGAACCCGAAGGTGTACGACAGGCGACCGGATGCCGTCGCGAGCGCGCGGCCGGTGGCCGAATACGTATCCAGGGCTTCGATGGGAAACCGGTTCGAGAAGTCGTTGGCGCAGATGCCGACGAAGACGCCGGTGGCGCTGCCGCGAAGCGCATCGGTACTCAGGCCGGCATGCTCGATTGCTTCGGACGCGACTTCGAGCAGCACCCGTTGCTGCGGGTCCATGCGCTCCGCTTCGCGGGCCGAAATACCGAAGAACGCCGCATCGAAGCGCTCCGCGTCACTCAGCACCGCCATCGCGTTGCTGTAGACCTTGCCGGGCTGCGTGCGATCCGGGTCGTGGCGATCGAAGGTGTTCCAGCGTGCCTGCGGCATTTCGGAGACGGCGTCTCCGCCGCGAGCCAACAGCGACCAGTAGCCTTCCAGATCCTCAATGCCGCCCGGAAGCCGGCAACCCGCCCCGACGATGGCAATCGGTTCAGTGCGTTCGAGCTCGACGGCCTCCAGCCGGCTGCGGCTGCGTTCAAGCGCGGAAAGTGCACGCCGCAGCGTCGAGTCTGATTCGACAGCAGTCACAGGAGTTGTCCTTCAAGCATTGAGATTTCCTTCTCGATCCGCGCGAGCAGTTCGTCCTCGGACGGCTCGGCGTCCTGCGCCTGCACTGGCGCCAGGGGCGAGTCGGGCACCGACGCCGGCACCGGCGCGGCTCCCGTCCCGATCGCGCGAGCGAGCGACAGCAGGTGGTTGCCCAATGCCTCGATCGTCGGGTAGTCGAACGCGATGGTGGGCGACAATCGCAGTCCGGTGGCGTTGCTCAGTTCGCTGCGAAGCTCCATTGCCATCAGCGAATCCAACCCGATGTCGCGCAGAGGCACCTGCGGGTCGAGCTTCGTCGTGCCACGAGTCGCGGTCACCTTGCGCACTGCCCCATCGACCACGGCGCGCATGTCCACCGCGCGGACCGGCGCGCCCACGCGCGGCGCAGCATGAGCAGCCGCGATCGGTGCCCCGGACGTCGAGCCGGCGACGACTTCGCGCAGCAGCGACGGCACTGTCCTCCTGCAGGCGCCGACGCGCGCCCAGTCCGAGGCGATCACGGCAAGCTGTGGATGTGGCCGCTCAAGGGCTAGGCCCAGGCTGTCCATCGCGCGGTCCGGATTCATGAGGAACTGGCCCTGCTCGCTCCAGCGCCGAAGCGTGACGTAATCGACGGCACCGGCCATGCCATCGCCGCCCCATGCACCCCAGTTCACACTGAGCCCTGGCAATCCCAGGCGCTTGCGTTGCTGCATCAAGCCGTCGAGGTAGCCATTGGCCGCTGCATAGTTGCCTTGTCCTGCCGAGCCCAGTACCGAGGCAATCGACGAATAGACGACGAAAAAGTCGAGGTTCGAGTGCAGGGTCCGCTCATGCAGCAGGCGTGCACCATCGAGCTTCGGACCCAGCACGCGGGCGATGCGCTCCTGGCTCAGGCCGCTCAGCGGGCTGTCGTCCAGGACGCCGGCCGCATGCAGTACGCCGCGCAAGGGCGGCAGGCCGCGCGCCAGTTCGGCGAACAGTCGCTCCACGTCGGCGGGAACCGCGACATCGGTCGCCACGAACCGTGCCTCGACGCCTTGCGAGGCTAGGCGGGTCAGCAGGACGTCGGTATCGGCACCGACCTTGCGGGCTGCCAGCACCAGGTGGCGCGCGCCGCGATTGGCGAGCCATTGAACCGCCCTCGCACCAAGCGCGCCGCTGGCGCCTGTGACGAGGTAGGTGGCGCCACTGGGCAGAGACTCGGCCATGTTGTCCGCTGCGACCTCGGCGTGCAGCACGAGCTTGCCGACATGGCGCCCTTGCGCCATCGTCCGAAACGCCTGCCGGGCCGAGCGAAAGGGATACACGGTTCGCGGCAGGGGCTGGAGTTCGCCGTTTCGGAACATGCCCATCAGTTCTCGCAACAACTGGGCAATCTGCCCTGCAGGAACCTGCGCGATGTCGAACGGCACATAGCGCGCCGTGGCGTGGTGGGCGGCCACGCGCGCGGGCTCCCAGATCTCCGCCTTCCCCATCTCCAGGAACACCCCTGAAGGGCCCAGAACGCGCAGGCTGGCGGGAATGAAGTCGCCGGTCAGGGCATTGAGAACGGCATCCACACCCCGCCCTTCGGTTTCTGCCTGCACCGCGGCCGAGAAGTCCAGGCTGCGGGAATCGAAGATGTGTTGGACACCATGGCGCTCGAGCACGCTGCGCTTGCCCGCGCTGGTGGTAGCGAACACGCGCAGCCCGAGCCGTTTCGCGAGTTGAACCGCCGCCAGCCCCACGCCGGTGGCAGCCGCGTGAATCAGGACAGTCTGGCCGGCTGACAGCCGGCCGAGCGTGGACAGCGCGTAGTGCGCCGTGAGGAATGCCACCGGCACGGTGGCGGCCGCTTCGAAGGCCCAGTCGGACGGAATCGGCACCACGTACCGCTCATCGACTATGACCTGCGAGGCAAAGCTGGCATCGGCCATCGCCATTACCCGATCGCCGACGCGCACCCCGGTCACCGCGCTGCCGACTGCTACGACGATACCGCTGCACTCCCCCCCGATGCCTCCTTCGGGAGAGCCCGCCAGGTTGCCCAGCACGCGCAGCACGTCGCGGAAGTTGAGACCGGCAGCGACCATCCGGATGTCGACTTCCAGGGGCCCCGGCACGCGGCGCTCGGACGCGACGAACTTCAACGCATCTATCCGGCCGTCCGGTGAGCTCACGAGACGATAGGACGCGGCCGACGGAGCGGGCATTGTTTCTTCGTCGCCCGCAAGGCGCAGGCGAAGCGCGTAGCGTCGAGCGCGCAGGGAGACATCCGTTTCTTCATCGGTCTGCCGCAATTCGCGCACGAGCAAATCGAGGCATGGTGCGGTCAACGGACCCTTGGGCAGGTCCACGTTGGTACAGCGCAATTCGGGGTACTCCACTGCGACTGTTCGCCCCAGCGCCGCAACCGCCGCTTGCGCAGGCGAATTCGGCGACGCGTCGTCGGGCAGCAAATGCGCTCCCGCGGTGAGCAGCCACAGCCTGAAAGACGGGTCGAGGTCTGCCTCTGTCAGCGCCATCACCAAGTCGACGACGCGTGCGCATTCGCGTGCCACGCTGTCGCGCGACGACGCACCGTCCTCCGGTCCCGGTGCCGGTGCCGGTACGACGCGAACCACGCCGCGCACGGGACGACGCAGGTTCAGCAGCGTTTCGCGAAGCGCTGCTCGGTTCGCACCCTCGTCGACCGCGATCGCGGTGATGTCCGTCCCCGCCCCGTGCAGGCCCTCAATGACCTGGGTACGGCGCGCCGGTTCCCCTACGACGAGCCAGAGCCCGGCCAGACTTGCCGAGCCGACCTCCCCGTCGGCAAGCGTCCACTGGACCGCATGTTCGCGTGGCGCAGGCATTGCGGAAGACTCCTGCATGGCGTGATCCTGCAACCGTCGCAGCGTCATGCCGACGACGTCCATCAGCGGCTCGCCTTCGGCATCGAGCAGACGCAGGTCCGCTCGAACGGTGTCATGGCCCACGGTGTTCAGTCGAACTGCGACGCGAGACGGCATGAAGGGCCCATCGCTCCGGTGCCGGACGACGGCATCGAATGCCAGCGGCACGAAGGCGCCCTGAAGCTGTTGGTAGGCACCGCATGCTGCCGTGGCCTGCAAAGCAGCATCCAGGATCCCCGGGTGCACCGCCAACCCGGCTTGCGACTCGGTGCCGGCCGGGTTGGCTGCCAGCTCTGCGATCGCGCAGTCCTGCCCGAAATCCACCTCGGCAAGGGCCTGGAAGCTGGCGCCGTATTCCAGGCCTCGATCGGCGAACTGCGCTCGCAACCGGGTTCCACTGAGGTGTCCCGGCGTTTGCTCGCCACCGACGGGGAATGCACTGTCGGCGGACACCGGCGGCGAGCTCAGGACACCACGCGCATGTGCGATCCAGCCGTCCTTGGCCAGAGCCTTTTCCGACCGGCTGTGGATGGTGAAGGTCAGGCGCTCGTGCGAGCGATCGCCGCCATCCGAGACCGTGAGCTGGACGAGGCGTGTTTCTTCATCCTCCAGCCGCATCGGCGCACTCAGTACCACATCCTGCACACCGGGCGCCTGGCCTGCCATAAGTTCCGCGGATGCTTGCAGCGCGAGCCCGACGTAGAACGAGCCGGGTACCAGCATCGTTCCCGACAAGCGGTGGTCCATCAGGAACGGATGGCTCTGCGCGCTGCAACGCAATTCGAAGACGGCTTCGGTTCCTGCAATGTCCAGCCGCATGCCGAGACCGAAGGAGGAAGCGGCACGGGCGGTCGGTGCAGCTTCGACCAGGTCGTCTTCCACCCAATAGCGTTTGCGCTGGAACGCATAGGTAGGCAGCGAGACCTTGGCGGGTTTGTCCGCGCCGTGGAACGCCACCCAGTCGACCGCGGCGCCCCGCACCTGCAGTGCGCCCAGGCTCTCGAGCATCTGCTCGACG